>Ga0210059_1015997_pt1 | contig 10866 bp, 6 predicted proteins | sample Ectturendosymbi2_FD_188042 | JGI IMG/M metagenome (GOLD analysis project Ga0210059, IMG submission 188042) | Ecteinascidia turbinata endosymbiont from Florida, USA - Sample 2 (SPAdes) (version 2) | ecosystem: Host-associated > Tunicates > Ascidians > Unclassified | place: Key West, Florida... | reverse complement strand
TGTTTTTACTGTTTCATTTGTGTGTATGTGTGTCATTTTTTTTTCTGTGTTTTTGCGTTGCCAATGAGCTCTTCAGGCCTTGGCCTGCCTTCATTGGCTGTTTGTCAATAAATTCAATTCAATTCACCCCAGAGGCTGAGTCAACGCAGAACTCTCCATGAAAGAGAGATGTTTTTGAAGAATAACAGTCCCAAATGAAAGGATAGATTTCTGGGAGGTGTGTTTGGGCTGCTTGAAGAACTGTGTCTCGGCGAATGCTATTGAAGGCGTTTTTAACATCAAGTTTTAGTAAAACTTTTTCACCTTGCGTTTGCGCCATGAAAGAGCGTGTGCCATGGACAGCGGCTTCACAGACCCAGGAGGTGCCTACCCCAAGCTGGGTGAGTTGGAGTAACTCGCGCAGCCTTGAGATGTAAGGTCTCAAACAGACCTTTGCAACCAGGCGTCGGCAGGTGCACCCTAGAGCGATAGGTCTCAGGTCTCCATTGTTTTTGCGCAGTCCGTGTAGTTGTGCACCATAGAGGAAAGGTCGGAGGGCAGTTGGCAGATGTCCATTCGTGAGGTGGTTAACTAATTCAGTTAGGCTGATGATGAGGGAAGTGCTGGCATCACCTGCAGAGATTGATATGCAATCTTTCAAATGTTGTGGTCTCAGTCCTTCTGGGCCTGCCCCGGAGCCATGGTGGAAGGAAGAGATTGCAGCCTGTATTTGGTTTTGACTGAAGTATGTTGGTGGGGTGGTAGCGCTTGGGGAAGGGGGTAGCATAAGGTCAGGTGGGGCCTGGGGATGTTTTTGTTGAAAGGTATCAAGGGATTATTTGCTGGGGTTAACAAAAGAGCTATCACCTGAAAGTATTTGTAAGGCACCTTTGATGTTGAAGTCGGACAGTTTTTGGTTCACCAGACTTTTTATATTTGTGGCTGGGTCCCTGTGGGCATTGTTCTGCTGTGGGGCTGCGTGTCTAGGAGAGACTTCAGGCTCCGGGAGGCTGTCGGATTCCAGGTATATGTTGATGCTTGACTTTATGGAACTGGTCAGGGAAATTCCCTTGGGTCCTAGACCTGATGACAGGACGGAGAAGGGGAAGCATAGTAGGCGCTGCCAGTCCAGTAGTGCGTTTGAAGATATGGCTTTATTGATGAGTTTGCTCAGTCCTGAGGCAAAAGAGGGGCGTGCTCCTTTGGGGATGCGGTGGATTTGGTGGATGCGGGATCTCAGGGATTGGATGAGAGCATCAAAGGAGGGGGAATCAAGTGGGTGGGTGTTCGAGGTTGAGATTCTTGAGGAATGTGGTGGGTTAATTATGGGGTCGCAGGTGTTGCAAAACCAACCAGGGAGTGAGTCAGCCTGAGATTTTGACATTTTTATGTAGGAAAGATGAAAGGACCGTTTAAATTTTGAGCATTGGGTGGTTAACGTCCTCCCTGAGTCTGTTTGGCTATGGCAATGGTGACATCGAATTGTAGTTTGTGAGCTTGACTGTTGCCTGCCAGTGGACGAGCATTGGCTACAGTAGAAAAGGGTAATTACTGACACTACAACCTCGTCGCCTGCCGATACGCCAGTGCAGCAATATGAGAACCACTGCTTACAGAAGCTGCATTCAATTTTTGCTTTTTCTTTGGGTCTCTGACAATGGCTGCATTCTCTAGTAGTCCCAGGCATTGCAGAGAATTGAGCCAATTATTCATATTGTTTCTCAACAAATGAATACATTTGGGGATAGTGGTTAGTACATGAGTATACTTCCAAAGGAGGGATAATCCACAACTGATGTTGATGGGTCCATAGTGGGTACTCCAGTGTTAAGGACAAAGGCTTGTTCAGCAATCAAGAAAGAAAATTCTAAACTTAGCTTATTCAAATAGCTTATTCAAATATAATTTTTTAAACCTTATTTAAATAGAATGTTATTCAAATAGAAACTTTTTACTATCTAGTCGAGCCAGATGAAGTAAAATGGCATGTTTTCTTTCTTATGTGAAGTAAAATAATAACAACAGCAAATGCGTAGATGGTAATGAGCAATGTAGTCCAAATGTAAAAGAGGCACCTAATCTGAAGCGGACCAAATATAATTCAATTGCTAGAGTTAAAAAATGGAACAGCAGATACATTCCAGAAATCCACGAACAACTGAGTCATTCACGTTCTTGCTTTTTAATTTCTGTAATAACTGTTTATTTATTGAATGTCTAATAACGAAATATTTGATTTTTTACAAGAATTCACGTTCTTCAAATTTTTGTTAATAATGGGGGTTCCATGACAAACGCGAAAGTATATCAGGGGTTCCACGATTACAAAACGGTTGAAGAGCACTGAGTTAGATTACAGTTGGGATTTAAGTTATGCCTGAGCAATGCAATAACTCAGCAGTTCTCGTGAGCATTGCCACGCCACGATGTGGCTGTGTATGATTATTGGTTGGTGGAGGTTCTACTACTAGGTTATACCAAGTAACATTTTCTTGCTCACAGCTTCGTAAATACTCACCTCCGACAGATTTTGCGCGTTTGTTTGTTTGTTGTCAGTGCATCATAATGAGTCCACCAACATGTTTACTATCGTTATTTTCTGATTTGATATTCAACTAAAAATTAACCCATTTTTGTATTCATCAAGTGGCATTATCCTATATGTTCAAATATCAGTATAAATTAAACATATTTTGACTGTTCTGTTGTATCGTCAAAAATGACCACTTCAGCGTGGTCAAAAATGCCACCTAGGCACTTTCAGATGCATGCAATATTAATCACTGCCCTGCAAAATGTTTTTCAGCATTGCACTTAGGAAACCTGTGTGTGAATTTTAGTTTGCCAGTCACTCAAATTTGCACCTTTGACATTAACGCATGCTGTGTAAAAAAACGTCAGTACAGTCTAAGTGTTCAAGGGATACACTAAACGGAGGGCCGGCGGGCCGGGCGGGCTGGAGGGCCGTGCTGCCAAATGAAAAACATGAGTTTTCTGGGTGCTGGCGAGCTGCACAGAAGAGCGGGTCGGCAGGCTGCACTACAGGACGGGCCAGTGGGCTGCACATTAAAGCGGGCCGGCGGGCTGCACATTAAGCTGGGCTGCAGAAAAGGGCTGGCCGGAGGGCTGCCCCTTTCTGCAGGCCGGCCCGTCCTTTTCCGCAGCCCGCCGGACCGCCCTTTTGTGCAGCCTGCTGGCCCGCCCTTCTGTCTTCTGTGCAGCCCGCCAGCCCGCCGAAAATTCTCGTTTTTCATTTGGAAACACAGCCCTCCAGCTCACCCGGCCCGCCGGCTCCAATTTAGTGTTATCTGTGTTCAAGTCTGTTGTGGATGGATTTCACAATACAAGTACTGTATCTGTATGCAGCATGATCCATTTTCACGCAGCCTGGCCAACATCATCAGAGCCATGCGATGCATAGCAATAGCCACAATCATGAAATCTATACATCAGTATTACAGTATACAGTAGGCCTACACGCTTTCCAACTTCATACAACACTTTGCTCATTTGTCACTTGCCTGCACACTACAAACAGTGCTCAGACATTGCAGTGTTTTGTTCGTTAGAGGACGTATCATGTCACAACACATTTGTACTTTACCTGGCCTCGGCCGGTTTAGGAATCAGTGTCCTACTCTGCAGTAGACATGTTGTACCAAGTGTTACGGGTTAGCAAACAATTACAATAGTGTTAAAAATGTGTCTGCAACTATGTGGTTCTGCCACCAGCGCCGTTGCCAAACGTTCTATTAAGAAATGTCTGCAACCCTGTGATTCAGCCTCCAACGCCGTTGCAAAAAGTTCCGTTTGTCGGTTTTTACACAATGACGGTACTCCATCATGGTCTGTTTAATTTTACTGTGTTTTTTCCTTGCTTGATATTTGCAATTAATTAATAAAATGCTCCTCTGTTTTAAAAAAAAAATTATCAACCTGCGTTATGCAGAAAGTGTGTGTTTGTACCATGGACTTCCTGTCTGCTGGCAAAATAATTAATATACACTACACTGACACTGATACAGTATCGATAAGACTGCTTAGCGATCTTAGCAATCTTAGTGATCTTGTGGTATTTACAGGTACACGTATGCATTCATTCATCATTCATACACAGAAGATGTTTACTAAAACGTCTGTCACACGTGAATGACTTCTAGAAATGTAAACCGAACCGTGGAATGACGTTAGAACCGGTGGCCGTCGACCGAGGATCCGCAACAGAGATAATAACTATCCGATTTATCGGTTGGATATCCGGCAGGATACTGAGTTTGCAACGGGATATAGATATCCAAAAACTACTTTGAAACGGAAACCGGATACGGATATCCGAAACGCTTTTCTCGATATTTCGAGGATCCACACACTTGGAAAGAGTTGCACATCGCACAATCACTCTTTTAGTATTTTCGGAAAGATCTTTTCAGCCTTCTCTGCCATCATTCCAAGTCTGTGTATGGTGTTATCTCAGTGTCAGTAATAGGGTTGCCAGATGCGTTCTGTAAAAATACCGGTGACAGATCTAAGCTGTGTCGTAATTCGTAAGCTGCAGTGCGCACAGGGAAAACAGAGAGACTATCAGTATTGTTAAGCCACAATTGATAATTTGCCCGCATTTTGGCTGAATCATTACATTTCGCTGTGTGTGACGTGACAATCGCACCGAGGATTGCCTCAACAGGCACAACAGCAGCAAATAAACTTTTCTGAAGGAACTGTCCTGACAAGATTCACTACTAGAATCATTATGATTTGAGAAATTCCGCGGTTGTTCTTTTCAAAGTTACGGCAAATTATTTATTAACAATATATTAACTTCGGGCACTAACTATCTAAATATCGGCCTTTTACCGGCCTCTGCCAAATTAGCGGAAAAATACTGGCCAGACAAGAGACATACCTGCCATCTGGCAACCCTAGTCAGTACCGCAGTGTATCCCATGCCCTACTGATTGAACACGCTAAGTTTGTCTACATGAGTCTGTTGCTGGTGTAGCAAGATACGGCTCCTTCAGTATAGCAAGTTAGGATAGACCCACTGTTTTTCCAAAGCCGTTTTTGGGTGCCAAAATGACATCCTAAAATTTTGCAATGACACCCTAACTTCTAAAAGGCAAGATATGTTTTTGCCTTGTATTGAAGTAAAACGATTTGAGGAAAGCATATTTTCTTGCACGTGGTTGTTGCAATAGACGGCTGTAATGTTACGGGCCAACACAATTTCCTGGTAGAAATTGGCAGCGACAATTATAAGTTTGGTATTTGTACATTGTCATGCACACCACCTCGCTTCGGCCTCTTACTATATCCCCGCAAATTTGTGCAGTATGGTGTACGAGACTGCGAAAGCACTTTAATGCAATTATAGAACTGTTTTGCTGTTTCACCGACGCGATCGGCTTGCCTGGTGATGCATCAGACTACAATGAAGACAAAAAGTAGGAAGTTGCAGCACGCATGCAAAAAAGGTGGTTGTCGAGAGAGGCAACAGTGAGAGCAAGAAGTGAGATTTTGACTATTTGTGCCACACTGAAGCAGCTGTCAGAAAATAAAAATTATGCAAGGTGCGTTGTTCTACCGCTACTTCTGAAAACAAAAAATTTCAACATGCTGCTTTCTTTTAGTCAACACTGGCACCTCACCTAACAGAACTAAACAAAGTTTTTCAGGCGGGAAGCTTAAGGTAACTTTGCAACTTGTTGAGTCAGCAACAATACGGTTTCGCAACTTCACAACAACCATTCCACATCCCTGGCTATTACAGACTTGTACGAAAACCTTCTTCATAACCTCCATAAAAACTTATATCATGTGCGGTTTTCTTAGGTCTACGAAAAACATTTGACTCAGTGAATCACTCCATTTTGCTAACAAAACTCGGGCATTACGGCGTAAGAGGAAATGCGCTCTAACTAGTACAGTTTTATCTCCCCAACAGAAAACAGTATGTTCAAGAGGGAAATATTAAATCATCTTTAAGTTCAATTATTTTTGGGGTGCCCCAGGGCTCAATTCTAGGCCCATTGTTCTTTTAATAGTTATAAACGACTATCCAAAGTCAAATTCTATGAAAAGTATACTTTTTGCTGATGAAACAGTTTTCGTTCAAAGCGACAACAATCTGGGAAATTTACAAAACTCGATAAATCACGAAATGACAAAAGTAATGGATTGGCTAACCGCAAACAAACTCTCACTAAATATTTCCAAAATAAAATACATGTTGATCACAAACAAACATGTAAGCACTGAATCCTTCGTAATAAATGTAAACACTAAACAGTAATCGTATTGAAAGAACTTTGTCTTACAAGTACCTAGGTGTCATTGCAGATGAAAAACTGACTTGGAAAGAGCATTGTAAACAGTTGTGTTGTACTACAGTATATCCAAATATGTCGGTGTAATGTATAAAGTTAAACATTATGTGAATAACCAAGCATTACGTATGTTGTATCACAGCTTAATAAACTCAAGAGCACAGTATGGGATTTTTGCCTGGGGAAGAGCAGCTTCATGTCATTTACAGCCGATATCGGTTGTTTTAAACCACTCCATGAGATGCTTAAACGCAGATAAACTTTTGACAAATAAAGTTACTACCATTTATAAAATGCAAAAAATTATCCAACTAAAAGATATATACAACCTTGAAGTGAGCAAATTGATGAACAAATATACTACCTCTCAGTTACTGGCTACGTTTAACAATTATTTCAAACTCATTACTGATGTTCATTCATATAACACAAGACAAATCAAAACTCGACAATTTGCTTTACCAAAAGCACGTTCAAACTCAGGTGCTAAAATGATAAAATATAGTGCAATAGAAATCTGGTCAAAAATTTCTCCGGGGATAAAAAAAACGTGTTTGGCAGTTTTCCTGGCAGAGTATCGGAAGTATGTATTACTCAGCTACCAGTGGTGTACGGATATGGAAATTTTGCAATCGGATTGGATCCGAAATTTTTTCATAAACTCCATATGCAGTCCGTATCCGATAAATTAAAATTATCGACTCCGATATCCAATCCAAATCCGAAACCGCCCACCCAGCTGCATACTAGCAAAAATATTTGGTAATGACTATTTTGCCTCACAAGGCAAAAGTTGTGGCTATTTTGCCTCTATTCAAACATGATTGGTTCGAGTGGTCAGTGGTCACGTGACGAGTATGACACGCACAAGAAGACAAAGGTTAGGGTTTAAAGGATTAGAGTTGGGGTTAGTCTTCAGTTTACGCAAACAAACAAGAAGCCACTGACGTAGCTTGCCAGCACCAAAACCATGACATCACTTGTCTATTGGACTAAGCTGTCACAGATATCGTTATCAAGCGAGAAGGTCACGCGTTTAGAACTTGTCATGTGACCATTTCAAACAATTTTGTTTGTCTAAAGGTAAAAGAGCTCCAGCAGTGCTGTTGCCTCATGAGGAAAAATAGACACTGCCAACACACTTTGTCTTGAATTCGATGGCTGCAACTGCCTAGGCCGTTTATGAGAGATCATGAAAAGAAGTGCACAATTTCTTTTCTATATGGTAGCGCAAGTCATAGTTGTGCACAATTCTCATATACTTTCTAATAGAGATGTTTAAATCAAATGATAGCCCACAACTAGCCTACATTTGTGTACCTGCTGGACTCCACGCTAGTGATGTATTCGAGACCATAACCTCCGAGACCGAGACCTGGCTCATATTTCGAGACGAGACTGAGACTTTGTCATAAAAGCCGAGACCGAGACCTGGAAGTTCGAGACCGAGACCTGGAATTCGAGACCAAGACCGAGACCTCACATTTCTCTGCTGGTAATTAAAGCAAACTCCTTGAATACTGCTGCAACAAAATATCTGGCACATTGCCAAACACCAAGATAATAAGCATCCGAAATTTGTGCAGACGGACAAATACCGCAAATGTTCATTATCACTTTCCTCTTAGGAATTTACAACCTCAAACCTGTGGCCTTATTTACAAAGTCCATGAAGAAATGCATGGGCATTGAAAATGTTCGCAGCGTTTAGATGGTCTATGCATTTTTCACCCGAAAAATGTCGGTGAACGAATTGGGTATTGGAGGTGTTTGCGGTTACCATTCTTCAATAAATTTGTTTTGACTCAGAAAAATTTGTGATTGCTTTGTTCGTTACAAAAATTTGTAATTGTTTTGTTCGTTTGTTCGTTGCAAAACAATACCAACCCTTCTGTGTTAGGACAGGAGGTAATGCCCTGATGAAGCTTCCATGTTCCGGTCTCCTAGCTGGAAATGAAGTAGGCCTATGTTATTTGAAATAGTTGAGATGAGCCGAATCATTACTTTTTATTTTTATACAAGCACAGTCGATGTAGGCGAGTGTATACAGCCCCAGCAACACTAGTCAAAAGAGCACAGTAAAGTGGTAACTCCACAGGAAAGGTTGCTTTCCATCATTCAATTATTTGAAGGTGTTTCGTCGTTTGAATGATTTGCCAATGAAATAACATACTTTTAAAGTTTTTTACTATCTCCCTCGTACCCGTTTCACTACATTCTTTTTATTTTAGCACTGGGCATCTGCATTGACACTCAAATTTCTTCGTCACATATTTCGTGTATTTTGGCTAACAAAGCTTTGACATATTTTGTAACGTTACCTACACCTTTCCTAATTACTTTTCTCCTCACACGACAAGTAATTGATCAATTATTCTCCAAAGATTTAGAATTAAGAGGTGATAAATTTAAAGATTTAAAAAAAACGAAAGCACTACTTTGAATTTCAACAAGCAAAATTGTAACTAATTGTTTCATCCATCCAAACTAGCTCACTCTGTCCAAATCTAGTTTCAAAAATTTTGCTCATGATTCTGCTGTTGACGCAAAGAAAAAATATTTAGGCCTATTAGAGTAATAGACTTTTTTGGCACAAATTAGGTTTACACTTTGAACCAGCGAGGAAATATCCCACCGCATGCTCTACTGCAGTGACGTAGTGATGCTGTCGTCCTGGGCCGACCATAAAAATGCTTTCTCTTTCCACTCCTCACATTTGCTTACAACAATATAAACTGAGAGAAAATCATGTATCATGCTTTTTATAACTATAAGGACTAATAAAGCACCTTGAGCATCACAATCAAATACTCACAAACTGAAAGAGGTCTTTTTTTACTTCTCGATTATGGATCTTGCTTTCTCTGCTTGTAAGTCACCCTTCTCGTCATCACTTTTCCTATTTTTTCTGCCATACATATGCATGTATGTATGGCTAAATAAATAGCATAGTTGGCAGATGCTAGGCTGTGGTTCAGCTGGGAATTTTTGTTTTTTGTAATTACTTGTGAATCAGTTGGTACCGTGGATTCGACGTGTGTTCCATCACAACAACAAAGTGCACAGGGCTAATAAAGCCCTCGTATTCGACTCCGGGATCCAATAAAACTTTGAGTCACAATATCCGCGAGCTGGATCCGCAGATAACATCATAAGAATATTCGCAAAACATCCTCCAATCATTGGGCCATGGACCAAAAAGGCCAAAAAAATTCTGAAATTATTTTTTTAAAATCTAATATAAAAGACTTCACGAGTATTTAGAGGGTTTGAATAGCTCTCTAGCTCAATCTGGCTGCTAATCACGAGTGGCCAAAGTTGGACAGAAGTGGCCAATGTCACCTTCTTTGAGAATTTCAAATTTTTTCCCAAATCTAGGTTTTTGAACCATAATTATGTCTCCCAATGTACTAGCAAGTCAGTCAAGAGCTCTAAAGACTCATTTTCGAGTCACAAATCCAAAAAAAATTTGAATGAAAAAAAATTCGCATTGGGCTGGCGCCCAGGGCCAAACAAAGGCGCCAAAAATGCCCAAACATGCTCTCACTGTGACGTAACACACAAAGAACCCAAAATCCAAGCCGAAAAAAAATTTTTTTCGATCTCAATTCGAAGACTTGCCGAATCCGTAGAGAGTTTGATCAACTCTCTAGCTCTATTGGTCGGCAAGTTATGACTGGCCAAAGTTTGGGCCACTATAGTGGCTTTGCTGTCCTTAAGCGGTTAAACAGGTAGGTCTGGAAGGCAACTTGTTTTCTCCATCTCGCAAACAACATAACAACAAAGAAATCTTAGCCACTGACCTCTTTGAACGGCTAAACTTTGAACAACCATTTTTTAAAACCGTTTTTTAACTCTTTCTTGCAAAACTTCATAAAAAATAACTTATGCAAATTCTCGAGATGAACAGCTCGAGACCGAGATCGAAATCCTTCGAGACCGAGACGAGACCTGAGACCTTCGAGACCGAGACCGAGACCGAGACTCCATAAAACGGGTCTCGAGACGCGTCTCCAGACCGAGACCAAATCTCGAGACTCCAACACTGCTCCACGCAATGCCAACAGCTATTGTACATTAATTCAACTATGACAGAACCATCACGACAAAATTATGCCCAATGAAATCACCATAATCCCTTTTTCATTTGAAACTCTCTTTCCAAACTGAAATTCCAGAACTGCTAGGTTTAGTGAATAAACAACTTTGCCACTTTTTGTTAAATCCAACACTTCACAAATTTTCATTCTCAGTTCAGGTGTATTTCAACCTTCAGCAACATGGTCAAAATGTCCATACATTTTCACCTTGTTTATTACTCTTAACTAGTTGTAATGTGGGGTAAGGCCACTTTGAGTTAGGCTAGTGAGCTACTGTACGCCGTTAAGACAAAAAACTGGTGTACAGTACTTCGTTCAACACTGAAAAAAAAACTTTTTGTAATGCCTTAAACCTAAAATTTTTGAAAAAGTTTAGGTTTACCGTTTACATTTATGGTGTATGTTTAAGTTTCGGTTTCCTTTAACGACCGCGCGAGCCACTATAGTGCCACGTGCATTTTTGA
>Ga0210059_1015996_pt1 | contig 10866 bp, 4 predicted proteins | sample Ectturendosymbi2_FD_188042 | JGI IMG/M metagenome (GOLD analysis project Ga0210059, IMG submission 188042) | Ecteinascidia turbinata endosymbiont from Florida, USA - Sample 2 (SPAdes) (version 2) | ecosystem: Host-associated > Tunicates > Ascidians > Unclassified | place: Key West, Florida... | reverse complement strand
CTCGCGCAGGTCCGTGATAAATGGCGGGCTCTTGTGAATATGGTTGGCTCAACGCACAACGCGCCGACGGGCGCTGTGCACGAGACACGATGATGATGATGATGACTGATATCGCTTTAAAACTCCTCCGCAGAATTCAGCGTAAATAACTATAAATGGGTAATTAATCCATTCGGAAAAACGAAGCTACCAATCTATCTACTGAAGAAACACATATCAATGATTTACGAAACAACATTGTCTATCAATTAACATTTGCAGAAAAGAGCATACTGTAGATGACTTTTGGCTCTGCACAAGGGAATCTTATCCAATGATCTGCTCGAAAGCTGTCGAAATTCTTTTACCATTTGCATCTTCATGGCTTTGCGAGTATGGATTTTGAACACTGACTAACATTAGAAATAACAAAGAATTCAGGGTATCTACGATGAAATACGAGATTGCTTGACGTCATCTGAGCCTCGCATCGCATCAGTTTGATTTGCTCTTGAGAGCAGGAAGAGCCATCGCATTAACAAAATTAAATTCTTAGGCATATTTACTGTGTCAGTTGCGTGAAATTGTGCGTCTGTCGCAGCGTTGAAAAAGGTTGAGGACCACTGATGTAAACTCGAAAGTCTTGCAGTGCTTGATGAGGGCGGATACGCGCACCATGAAGTAAAATTTTGTTTCAAACAAATGTGTAAAAAGCTTAGCTGATAAGGGTCGAGCACTCGGCTGCAACAGGTTTCTCAGAACCACACCAAGTAACTAAACTTTTATTCTGTAACCTCAGATCCCGGCTGCTTCACGTCCTATGTTCAAAATGCAGTCTGGCCACTTAGTAACTGTAGGCATTGTCAGTTGCCCGGGATGGCACTTAAAGCGACACTACAAGCGACTGAAATTCAAACACGCTAAGCTGTGAAACCTTTAAAACGCTTTCCGAATGGGTGAGCCTGGGACACACCGCACGTAACAAGGATAATTTTTGTTGTTATTTTTCATATTTTGCAAAGCCTGTCGACGCTTTTGAGCAGACAAAAAAGATTTGTCATTAACTATTTCGCGCCTTCACAACTATGTCTTGAAAGAAAGCGGTGACAGAAAAATGGGTTTTAAAATAATGCTTTTCACGAGCTCTATTCGTACTGCTTTCGTAAATCATACTTTTAGCTGCGAATAACTCTTGCCAGTAGAATAGTTTGTGCAACGAAAATTGACTAGTTCAGCGATGTCCAACCGAAATGCCTTACTGGGCCAAATATTTATGTTAGTATTTCCATGAGGGTCGCACATTGAAGAACTTATGTTGATTTTAGCAAACTGAAGTTGAGTCTAACGCTACTTAGAGCATCTGAATACTAACTGCAATGATAATGGTACCTTTAATCATTCCCAAACTGTGATGCCATGGGCAAGTTTAGTGCTAATGGAACAACAAGGGGATTATTAGAAATCAGTTTAGTGCAGAAGAACACATGATCAGAAATCAGAAAACAAAACATCAGTTTTGCACCGAGATGTCTGTGGACACTTGGAAATTTGCTGTTGTACTTGACAACTAAATGTGATTTTAAAAATTTCGGGGATGAGCAATTGCTTGGTTTCCCACCCCGCTGCTTGCGGGCCTGACCAGTGCGTATAGTGCATGATAAACAGGCACTAAAACCATTGCATCGAAAATGTCGAAGTTAAGATTATCAAACCAAAGACAGGCTATCATTGCAGTGTATATGTGTAATAATGAAAAGCTTGCTGCGCCGCACAGAACCTTCGACAGGGCCACGTGTTGAACATAGCTGGACTAATTCTTCGACATCTGCACGAGCAGGTATCTCTCTGCAGAGTAGCAAGGAGCATACCTAGTTTCATAACTTCGCTTATTACACGTTATAGTAACATTGATACGTTGCAATGGCTCTGCAACAGTGGTTTGGGGATGTGGAACAGTTTTCCTCAAATGGCAGAGATGACAAAAGCACGAGAAAAGCAACACACTAGAGAAAATTATTATTTACCTGTGTTTGATGAATTTAATTGCATCACATTTTTCTCGAATTCATATCCGTTTTAGGTGATTCAAACATTTTGCGTATTTTTTTCCTTTAATATTTTTTTGCTTTTGGCGGTTGGTTACGCTGCGCAGTTAATTTTTTTCAACCCCTCAACCTTCTTGCGAAGCGGCCAAAGACGATTGGGAAATCTCCATTCAACAAATATTGCTTTAAAAACGCTTCACACCACTTTACGAATACGCAACGGTTGTAGAGGAGGTGCTCGAGAAAAAGAGTGTCAGATTGCCAGCAGTTTGCAAGTTGCCTGACGAGGCCTGGAATGGGGTAATGTGCTGAAAGCAGCATTTCCACCCGCGGAGTCTGAATTGTTATTGCTGTACTAAACGCTTTATTGCTTTGCGATTGCCCGCTATGCAGACGATTTTTGTACGGGCCGAAAAGTGATTACCCGTGTGAGGCAGCTCTTAGGGAAACGTGATTCAGACGCACGCAGGTTGGTTGCATTAGTCAAATGGTTACAGCAGCTTCTCGTCAACCACGCAAGGGTATGGCTGACCCGTCGCTAACATTTTTCCTAGACTACAGACTGTCCGCAAATTACAGAACTTACAAAAACGACCAATTAACGCAAGGTAAGATGGTAATATGTGAATCACGCTACGACCAGTTTCCAGAAATGATAACGCTTCTCAATTAAGCAAGCTAATGAATTGTACCGAGACCAATTTCTTTTCATTACCGAGAGTTTTTAGAAAAAAGGAGGTCAAATGGAACTACTCAACAAAAAGTTATTCTTGTTTCTTTTACCACTATAATATACTCTACCACTACCGCATGTAGTCATGGACACAAACACACAGTTCATATGGCCAGTGTCGGATTGAGGTAGTGCGGGGCCTGTAGCATTTCAAGAGCGCGGGGCCCTTAGTTTAAAAAAATCTCAACACCTGCTAAATCATAAAGTGTGCGGGCAAGGCATCCGTGTTACTAGCTTTACTCTCTGCATGCTCTCTCCAGTTCGCATCGTGACATGACAGTCTGAGTGTATCGTGCTGACCGCCGGTGTTGCGAGATGGTTGTGACCTAAATCCGCTAAATGGCGTCACAAAAAACTGCAAGATTCTGCTAAAGGTCTTGTCGCAAATTTTCAGCTAAAAGCTGCTACAAGCAGTGAAATACTGTTAAAATATCTCTTATGTTTAAGAAGAAACCTATAAAGTTATACAATATACCAATTTTTCGTCTTGCACTCGCTCTCAATAAGCATGGGCTGAAAATGCCGGTCTTGTCAAAAGCACTTTTCGGCCCAGAATATTCTTTCAGTCAACCTTTTGAGCAACATAACTGCAACTTACCTTGTTTTTTTGTATGACACACAGTTCTTGACGATGTCATTAAAAATGGTTGCATGTTATTATATGGTAGAACAGTGGTTCTCAAACTGTGGTTCGCGTACCACTAGTGGTACGCGAAGACCTTCAAGGTGGTACGCGAAGAGACCTAATTTCTGTTTTTCTTCACAAAAAATATATTCACAGCTGTAGTTTTTACTTGCCGGGGTCTGTTAATAAATTCCTGAATTCTTGTGTTGCCTACTTCCCTTGCTGTTTTCTAATAATGGCCATTAAAATTTCTCACGGCCATTTTGTTCACGTTGCATTTGTGTCAATTCTAGTTTTCCAGACTCTTGATCGAATGATATTTGGCACATTGACTTTTCCTGGAACAAGGTGGTACGTGATGACAGTACGGGACACACAAATGGTACGCGATCAGAAAAAGTTTGAGAACCACTGTGGTAGAACAATGCTCAGCGATTACCCTGAGCATAGCTTCAGCCCTATGTAGCCTACAGCAGCGCTCTTCAACCGGTGTGCACGGTGCACCCTAGGGTGCAGTGTTAAGTAAATAGGGTGCATGAGTTCGTCAAAACATCTTTAAGGGTGCACCGTAACGAAAAAGGTTGAAGAGCACTGGCCTGCAGTAGACTGTACAATTTTCTAAGTCAGGTCTTTTTAGCCTAAAACTTTGTGTTACATCAGGGATCGCGCAAAAAGTTCTTTAGTCTTATCTGAGTGCTTTTGCTACCAGTTATGCCTTTTAAGCTCACAATTTTTCGCTATGTGATTGCATTATTGCTAACTTCGCCAAAGGCTTTTCTTGAATCAGCAGACAGCAGGATGATGGGCACTGGGCACTAAGCCAACTTTTAAATTCTTAATCTTGCAATCTTGTACAGTATGTCGAAACTTTTGGCAACTTTGGTTTATCAGAAAGTCTTTTACCAGACATTACTACTTACTAGCGTAATTGAACCACTTGGAAATATCGTAGGCTACTGAGGGATAAAAACATATTCTACCAATGTTGTCTGTAAACCTGACGCGCTCACTAAGCACACAAGCAAATTATTTAAGCTTCACCAAGCCATCTAATTACTTTTTATTATGATACATTTATCTGCTTGAAGCAGCTTCGTTGTATCATTAAAAATTCCAAATAATTACAGGCAGCTGGTTGTGCTTTGTCCTGGTGTTACTCAATCAAAAACGTCATAAAGAAGAGAAGTATATTTTTCGATGAAGGAGTAGAAGTTTTCATCTTGAAAAACTGTTGCAACAGGTTTTTGGTCAGGAAGTTGGTACCTGCTAAACCTGCCAAATGGTTGGTAAAATCCTTCTAGAAAATCAGCTTGTTGCTTGATTGAAAATTTTTCAGCTAACAGTGAGAAAATCCTGCTAGATTTAGCAGCAAATCAGCTAAAATGGCAACACTACTGACCGCAATCTTATGCCTTTGTTAGGTAACTGTACAAAAAGAATCAAACAATTTTTGGACACTGACAACCTTCGCTTACTACTAACGGCAAATTTAGCAAAATACTGACTTCTTAGACTGAAAAAGTTCTTATATATAATGTAATAACTAAGATATAAATAAGATTTATCACAGAAGACCGCGGAGCCCCCAAAAGCGCGGGGCCCGTAGCAACTGCTACATTTGCTACTATTGTTAATCCGGCACAGCATATGGCCATGAAAAACTGAAAAACTTCACACTAGCAACTTTCTCAAATGTTGTGTTATTTTGGGCAAGAGTACTGTACACAAACCTGAAATCTGACTCCTTTCAAAATTTTGTTGCTATACTGCTGGTCGCACTTTGTAATAAAATATCATTTTTTCTAGACTTTCCGAGGATTGAACCAAGCATTGATTTCAATATTACGTAAATGATGTTTCTGCACACAGAATTGGCAATTGAGACATAATAGCTCATAAGCGGAACGACAGTTCAGCCTAGGAAACGTGAGTCTAAACCAGTGTTTCCCAAACTTTTGCAGGCTGGCGCACAATGGCTTTCAGGTGGATTCCTACAACCTTCCACCAATAATGTAAAAAATCTTGTGTATATACAATCTGAAGAGAATCAAAATGTTCTCACCGATACTGTACTTTCATATCAGGCAAAAAGTTATTTATTAAATGATGTTAATGCCAGCCTGTCGCCGTCTTTTGTCTTATCGAATCCCCCAGATCGTTACACTTCCGCCACAGGTAGATGCGCTACCGCCTACAATGATACGCTACTTTGGAAACCAATCGTAAACAATTCACAACTTACCAAACGAAATGCCAGCAGATGCCAGACATGTTGCCAGAGCTTGGTGTTTGCTTGGGAAGTATTTGCCAGTTAAGTTCATTGCTGTGTTGTAAACGAAATTTGCGCAAATTCCGTACATGGCACTGCACAAAGTAAACAATTAGTCTGGCTGTTGACTTGCAATTTTAACGAACTATGTTCAGTAGTCTTTTTGGATTAGAATCATCAAGCTTCTTTGCATCAACAACTCGCATTTCTTCTCACAATTCAGAGCTCAATTTTTGAAAGGCTGTTTTTTGATTGTTTGCTAATTGGCACCGTGTTGGTCCCACTGCTTGTGGTTCTCAAAAAACGTACTGCTCACAATTCCAACAATTCTTTTCCCGAAATCATAATGTTGCGGAGTAAGAATGACGAAACTAAATGATTTCAATGTCTACTTTCTGATTGAAGGCCTCCCGCAAAACGTAAACCTTTGAAAAAAACAATTACCTACCAAGCTCGGTGGACCTGGTAGTCAGTCAGTTGGTGTAACAACCAAAACAGAAGATAGATTACCTGTACGTGAGAAACATGAGATGCAAAATCGGAGTAAAGGAGGTGATTGTAAGGCTTAGGGTACCGCCGACCACGCCGACGAAGCCAACTTTTCTTGCTCCATAAACCGTGAAAAGAGGCGTGCTGAATGGACAAGTTCCTACCGTGAAACCGAAAGCCAAAGATCCGATCCACCCTGCAAAGAAACAAAATACATGGTAACAAACATGTACACTCTACACCAGTTTTTTTCAACCGGGGTTCACGGAGCCTCAGGGTCCGCGAGTGGCTACCAGGGGTTCCGCCGCAACAGACCAAAATTGCCTGCGACCGCAGTTCTATGCGATTGTAGCAATACCACTGTTTCACAGTTTCGTGGGGTTCCATGAGCAACGCAAACATTCGCAGAGGTTTCCGCTGCAGCAAAACGGTTGAAAAACACTGCTCTACACCTTCTTAGAATTTTTTGATGCTCTGCACAATATTTGGTTAATAGCAAACCAGGTCCGAACAGGTGAACATCATTGCGAAATGAGCTGAAAATGACTGAAGAACATCAACAAACAACAACTTGGTGCCAACATCAAATTTCGAAACTGAGTGTTTGCAACTATTGTTAGACTTAGCCAAACAGCATACGCCTGCTAGATTACATCGTTCCACATTATACCCAGAAGTTTGGTTTTGTCACATCATCTTCACACAACCTGATCACAAGGCTACATAAACAAAAAGTAGCTTCGGATACTATACCTAGTTCTTTCATGCGTTACCACGTCGATGTCCGTAATAAAAGCTTTTGTTATAATAACTGACGGTCAAAGTAAACATCTTCAATAATAAAAATTTGGGCGTGAAACGAGAAATCCAACACATAAGATGGCTTATGTTGTTCAGTTAGGCAAAAAAAACAATTAGATGAGATGTTTACGGCTCCAGGTCAAAGTGCACGAGACCATTTCGAAAGGGCTGTACGTCGAAGTCGAAGACAAGTAGGCCGTAATTCCGCACATGGGTGCTGTGCGAGATGATTGATTGCCATTTGGTTCGGTCTCTGCCCAGTATGCTTGTCACCTTGAAGTTTACGTATATCAGTGTTTCTCAGCGCGGAGAGTGGCAACATGTTCGTGGAGCATGAGGGTTCAGATTTCATGAATCATTAGGCTATGTGGTCACATTCAAAATTCTGCACTTCAAACTGAGCATAAAAACACAGTGCAATTATACAAATGTATTCTTTCACAAACGATATTATTGACAAAACTATTTACACGAAAAAAAGAAAAATATTGCAAGAAATAATAAAATTTAAAGCCTTTAGCGCCTTGGCTATTAAATTTAACAACTGCGGTGATGAGAACGGGTTGTGTCAAGTGAAAAGTGAGCTAACGTAGATGTGAAAGGCTGTAGTACTCCAAAGTGGCGACAGAACTAACCTCCGTACATCGCTTAGATAGGAGTCTAAGCAGGGTGGAGAACCTGGGACACACGGGCCAACTGCAGCCCGCGTGAACATTTAATTTGGCCCCCATCAGAATTTTCGTTACCGAAGTTAGATCAAAATATCGCGTCTGAACGAAACTATATGATAAGCAGACACTTCTGCAATAATTAAATAGGAGGCTCTCTCGCTCCTCATAGTTTTCTCTCCTTATTTTCCTGAAGGTAGAATTTTAGGATAAAATTAATTGAAGGTAGAATTTTAGGATAACATTAATTACTTTTGAAGGGAAAATGAAGGTAGAATTTTAGGATAAAATTAATTACTTTCGCGGCTCGTGATAGTAAATACCAAATAGGTTCCCAAACCCTGATCTCAGGGAAAGGAACCATCAGGTCTCACAATGCCAGTTACCGGCCAGCTGTTGAGGAAAACTTCTGAGAGAGGGCCGCTGCAACGGGCCACAAAAAATCAAAGGGCAGCACGTTTCAAATTGGCCTATGCTCTCCAAACAATAGAACATACAGACAGCATGGTTTATACAAATAAACATATAATGTAATTTTTTTAATTTTCTGAAGCTTTCCACTGGCCGCAGTTTGCCTAGCCCTGGTCTACCATGATTTGCCAGTTTATTGCCTTGGTTGGCTCTGAGCAACGGACGACCTGCTACAAACATGTTCACTGGTCTCAAGCTAGACTTTCACACATTATCTATATTTTGTAACGCACATGAAGGAAAACCGTAAAAAGCAATTGAAGAAACGCTACTCCTACCGCATCTCTAGCAAATCCAAGCTACACTGCTATTTTCGACATCCGACATACATGCGCAGCCTGTGATTACTGTAGATATGGAGACATCAAACGTAAAAACAATGTCCGTGCAACGCAAGCATTTGTGCTAGAGCCGAAAACTCAGGATCCTTGTGCGTTTTGTACCTAGAAGTTCAATAAATTGGTATTTGATACATAACTGAATGCGCCTTATCATTTATGAATGGATGTCTCTTAATTGACAAAAGAAAGGCAACGTCGCTTTAAATTTATGGTATACACACAAACAACGCAGGGTTTCGAAGCTCAACAACTGATTTCTGCGGAAACAGAGAGAGGTTGCGTTGATTTAGTATTAGGTGACAAGATAAACTACAACGTAATTTCCCTATATGAACAGCAAAATGTCTGTTCGCACAGTTGACGAGGAATATCTCGGAACTTGTGTCTAATTTGGCAAATGGAGTAGAGCTTGAATTGAGGTGCTGCGAAGCAAAATTTAAATGCACTAACAAGAAATGTGATGAATTGAAGGCACAGGTTTTAATAAACAAGCAACTCACTACCTCAGTCAAACAAAGCGTAATAAACTCATTCTAATCATAAAAGCACGACTGTAATTTCAGAACTATACTACGTCAGTTTGACAATGACGCAGCTTCTATTGAAGCTGATTGTATTACAGATGCGCACTACGAAGATACAATTAATTTCTTACGTTTTCCATGTAGATACCGTGAGCCTTGATATGTTTGTTAATATTTACGCCCAAGTAATCTTTATTACCTGGAACCTATCTGGTTTGCACATTGCCCCTACTGTTAACCTCAGGTCGTCTCCAAGACGTGCAATTCTCCCAAGAATAAAAAACGGGTGGTTGTATGGCACTGTACTTTGGAACTTGAAATATAGAAGCGCAAGTAAGGACGCGCTACGACAGCAACGGAGTAATAAAAAATGTGCTGAGTAGATGTTTTTCTTCAAGTACAGTATGGCTTTTTTTGTTTCTTTCAAACGGGTAAAAACAGTGCCCGCATGAACAATAGCAGCGCTAGCTTCCTGGTTGCAGCAAACAACAGCTGTTGCATCATGCCAAGGAAGCAGTATAAGCTGCAAATAGCGATTAATCAGTCGGCCGTGCATAAGCTCAACTCAATAACCGCACAGCGTGACCGGAGTAGATATTTCACCGTAAACAAATGCTTGGAATGTGAACCCGTTTCGTGACATGTTATTGTCAAACCGATGTTTTTAGCGCACGACCGATTGCATCAGCAACGTCGTGTTAATGACATTGATGAGCGATATCTACGGATTTTAACTAAGGATTTCAGTTGCTTAGCTTTGACGGATTTTGTTTTCACGAAATAAACTTTGTTTTTTTGCTCAGAAATCAATTTAAGCCATTCCCAAGTGCCATTCTGCAATCGATAGAGTCTACGCACAGGCCCGTAACCAGGGGGGTGCAGGGGGGGAGAAGCCCCCCCTAGAAAAATGTGTTGGACATAATTTAATTTAAAACTATTGGACACAGTTCAAAAAATTTGGGCCCCTCTCAAAAAACTCTTCGCCCCTCCTGGTATCCCAAGCTGGTTACGTGCCTGTCTACGCACGCAACAAAGCATGAAAGTCAGCAGCCCAAAACAAACGGCTCGGCTGCTTGGTAAATTTATGTGACGTAGTAGGGCAGTAACCGGCACGTAACTCTGCTAAGATGTATTACAGGAAGAAGATCTAAGCATGAAGTTATTTCCGACAAGTATATCGTTGAAATGAGGAAACGATCGCGCAAACATGAAGAGATGAGCCGATGAGTCTGCAGAGAGCGTTATTGTTTTTTTGCGGTGAACGAAAGTCGATGGATTTTTCTCCGCTCTATTTAAAAAAAAACCTGGTCCAGTGGTTCTTAACGTTTTTTACACATCTTACCCTTTTATCAAACAAGATTACCAGATTTACCCCCAATACACTCAATGGCGCTCATTTACTAAAAATACGAAATTAACAAACCTTTACAGTCTAGAATGATATATAAAAATTTACATTTGCTGCAATTTATGTTTCAGTAAATTTCCCACCTGGGAAGATATTACCCCAGGTTAAGAACCGCTGCCCTCAAAATTTTCTTGCTGGTGCGACGCCTTGTGTATAGCCAATATTTACAAAATGTTTTGGTGTGCAATTTCGATACCACAACAAAATGTATTCAAACTTTGTGCTATGATGGCAATCAGTTAGCTAATGCAACGTTGCATGGGAATCACCCTTGAAAAAGTCTGCAAGCACATGTGGTTGGCAATGTCCCGATATTAGGATTGTAAAACCACGATGGATTGTCAGTGAAGTCCTTTTTCGTGACTATATAATCTGACAGTGGCGGGATGAGCTCACATTCAAAAGCATTGCTGGACAGGCTACGTTCTTACTAACATTGAAAACTGGCACTGTCAGCAAAACTGCCTGGACTTAATATCGCGGTGCTTGTTGACGCTGCTGACTTAATGGGAA
>Ga0210059_1015995_pt1 | contig 10866 bp, 2 predicted proteins | sample Ectturendosymbi2_FD_188042 | JGI IMG/M metagenome (GOLD analysis project Ga0210059, IMG submission 188042) | Ecteinascidia turbinata endosymbiont from Florida, USA - Sample 2 (SPAdes) (version 2) | ecosystem: Host-associated > Tunicates > Ascidians > Unclassified | place: Key West, Florida... | reverse complement strand
CGGCGGATACACCAGCGAAACACCTGTGGAAACTGCTTCAGTTAGGACTACAGATGAAACATCAGTTGCACCATCTTCAGATGAGTCAACCTATGTCAGCGTTGGTGCAACTCATACAACACCGCAACATCACAGCACCAATGCTGTTAGCAGTGATGGGGCAACTGCTGGTGGTAAAATTTCAACGACTGAAGCAGGTGGATACACGAGCAATACCCTTGTTCAAACAGCTGCAATGAGCACTACAGACCAAAGATCAGTTGAACCAACTTTAGATGAGTCAACTTATATCAGTGTTTCTGCAACTCATACGGCACTGCAACATCAGAGCACCAACGAAGTAACCAGTGATGGGGCAACTGATGGTGGTACAATTTCATCGACTGAAGGAGGTGTTGTCGCAAGCGAAACACCCATTCAAACTGCTACAGTGAGCACTACAGGACAAACAGCAGTTGCACCAACTTCAGATGAGTCAACCTATGTCAGTGTTGGTCTAACTCATACAACACCGCAACGTCAGAGTACCAACTCAGTAACCAGTGATTGGTTTACTCATGGTGTTACAATTTCAACGACTGAAGCAGGTGGATTAACGAGCAAAACATCCGTTGAAACAGCTGAAATGAGCACTGCAGATCAAACAGCAGTTGCACCAACTTCAAATGAGTCAACCTATGTCAGTGTTGGTGCAACTCATACAACACTGCAACATCAGAGTACCCACGGTGTAACCAGTGATGTAGTAACTGATGGGAGTGCAATTTCAACGACTTTGGACGGCGGAGGCACTCCTGGGAATTACTCAACTGTTCTTAGTGAAGCAGCCACACATGCATCAACGTGCAATCTGAGCACTTATGCGGTAACCAGCAATGGAGCAACGGATGATGGTGCGAATGCAGTGACTCCTACCGGAGCAACAAACAGCAGTTTTGGTATGGCTGAGTATCTTGTTTTTGATGTTTGTTTTCCTGAGGAAATTTCAAATAGTCTTTGTTAGTGCATTAGTGCAAGTGAAAGTTTTCTTTCATCAACCCTTGCGTTGCATTTCATGTGATTGTGTTGATGCAAGTGAAAATGTTAAAACCTCATCCGTGGGATTTAATCTCGTTTGGTTCTTTTGATTGTTGATTGGTATGGTCTTGTGTTTTGGGATGCAAATGCATGGCATTGGGACAATTTTTCATTCCTGTTGTATCCCGTAGTGGCATGTGACTTTCCTGAGCCATAACAATGGATTCGCACGTGACTCTATTACCGTTTTCATTATGCCATGTGCGTGTCTAAAGTGTCCCCTCTGCGGAGGTGGCAGAAACTCTGGAAAATTGTCCTGTAGCGTACTTAATTAAATTTGGCGACCTGTTTGTTAGTTGCCGCCTGAGAAAGGCCTGACAAGAAGGTTTTCGGACGCATCGCATCACTATATCGTTGCAGTGAGCTTCCTGGTCAGGCGCGCAATCGGGTGGACATTTGGCACAGGTGAACGGCAGTGCCTAGTTTTAGGAATGCAAAAAATTTTTGCCCAAATTTGATATTGTTTTTCTCAAATAACGTAGGCTATAAACAGGAAGTCTTCATTTTAAGACTAAAACGTTTCACTGTAAGCAAATTAAGGTGTATGCATGTCTAATTACCATGCAATCGTCAAATATCAGTAACAAATCAATTTGTGCGGTGAGTCGCGCTCCTGCAATTTTTCACGTACAAATTAAATTCAAGGCGGCAAGGTATTTCTGTGCAAGATCGTTGATATGGGTATCTCCATCTCGTTGATGAACTGCAAACTGACAGATTCTCAGCCCTGAGTTTGAAATTATCATTGTTTATACACTCTTCATAACCAAATCATGTAAATAACCAGGTAAATAAACACAATCCTGAAAAGACTGTGTCACTACGGGGATCAAAGCCTTGTGCCCTCAAATACCAATCAAAATTTTTCATTAGGCCAACAGCTTCTGATCATGACTTTACAACTTCTAAAGTCACGTTATGAAAACCATAGAACACTCCAGCTTAGACAGTTGAATGTGCATTGAACACAGCATGCTAAGAAGAAATATAAATATGGAACTGATTCAGACAATACTGCAGCCTCTATGATCAATTATCAAGAAATGTGTGCAAAAGCAAATTTCCAATGACAAATGATATCAACAAGGGTATTTTATAAAAATAGCAGTGCTTCACTGGACTGCAGGAATTATGCAGTGCAATAGATAGTACAGTTGCCACTGTTCATAAAAACTTCACTTCACAGCATCAAATTGAAACATTAAAATTTGTCAGGATGCAACATGTTAAATTCATTGCATGGAACATACAGAAAATGTGAAAACCTAAACAGTGTGGAATCACAGCTACAATACTACCACACAAAATACTGCATCTGCAATTACTTGGTTAATTGTATTTATGAATACTTCACAGCAGCAGGTTCACAATCGTAACTCTCACAACATCAAGCAATATTGAAACGAAAAAAACTTTACAGTATCATATCACAGCTACACCACATTATTACCACAAACCAATTTTCAAGTGCACAGTGATTAAGTATTACTTCCAACAATGATAACTTCACAGTATTGAATCAAACCTGGATTATTATAAAAAAAAGCAATTTACAGCTGGTTTTACTAAGTAGAGCTAGAAAAGCATAACAGCAACAAATGGAGCCTTGAAAACTTTACAGCATGAAAGAAATCTGAAACATGAAAACTTCACAGTATCAACTCACTTCATTTACAGCTACATTTTTATTGTTATAGCTGAAAAACACTTGCCATCATCACCAATTTGATGTTCGCAAACGTTAGGGTAAGTTAGAATGGTGGGTTACCAGTTACCACTACATGTTTCTAATTTTACAATATTTCGAATCTACCTAAATTTGAAAGAGGTCGTTTCAATTAACCCAAATTTGATTTGGGCCGTTGCAATTTGCCCAAACGTTTATAACATATGCAAATCTGAATGAACCTCTTTTATCTTACCCAGATCTTTCTAATAGTACCAAAGTTTGAATAAAACTGTTATTACCCAAATTCGATTGAGGCTACTGGAATTTCCCCAAATGTTTCTGATTTTATCCAATTTTAAATGAAGATACCGTATATAACCCAAATTGGAATGAAGCTGTTTGAAGTTGCCAAATTTGATTCGGCTGATGAACTTTAACCAAATGTTTCCAATTGATGTAAATGTTTTTGATTTCACTCAAATTTGCATAAAGCTTCTCATTTGCCCAGATGTAATTGAAGCTGTTGGACCATACCCAAATGCACCTAATTTACCCAAATGTTTCAAGTTTTTCCCAAAACCTAATGAAGCTTTTTCAATTGACCCAAGTTTGATGAAGGCTGTTGGACTTTCCAAACGATTCTAGTTCACCTAAAGGACTATTTTGTCATCAGGAAGTGTCTACCTTGCTATTAGAGGCAAAAAGAATGGCAAAATAATCTCAAAGATTTGGCCATTAATGCACTGTAAAAAAGTGAGTTTGGTGAGGTATTGCATGTTGGTGAGGTATTGCATGTTACTTGCAACCAATTTGTTTTTTTCCCATTTGCAAGAACCCACTTAGGGTAACTTCAGAGTATTTGGGGTAATTCTTCTTGTTTCCCAAAGGTACAGTATGTTGGGTGACGCATCTTTGTTACCCACGAACATTAACTATAGCAACAAAGACACCGCCTCACTTAAAAGTGAATGTAGCTGTATAATCCGCCCAAATGTTCAAACTATTTGTCCGAATAATGGCCAATTTTTCAGTGTTGAGGATGCGACCGCATCCCCTGCATCACCATGCCGTACGCTTATGGCAGTTGGAGCATTTTCCCCCGGAAAATTTCAAAACATTCCATAAAAATTTTGACATTTGCAGAAACTTTCAAAGAATAAAGATGAAATTTTATATTCTAATCACGAAAATTTGTATTCTAATTCTGAAAATTTTCAGAAATGCAGTGTGTGTCTACGCTTTGGTTTTGTTATTGCCTATCTTCTTAGGAAGAGAGTTTGCATATATTTTTGAATCGTCAACAATAAATATTGTGTTGTTATCGCACCAGTGGAGCAAAGTTTGTAGCCAGGACACTATGCCTGGTGACAGACACAGCATACTATGAATGAATGAATTTAACATGCAATCAGACACCAAGTCCATAAATTGTGTTAGCTTTACGTTTGCCTGGGGTTACTGTAGGCTACTATTTAAGAGTTTTTGCATCTTATGTTCAATGCTTATTCGTTGCTGGGGTTTCACAGCCAAGCTCTAACGTTGCAAGGAAAATTCGAATTTCACAAGGGCGTCAAAGTTATCAGGTGTTGTTTAGGTAGTCCTGGAAAAAGTGGCGAGTCCCACCCACATCTGTTGGCGAGCCTTGCCCAAGGCCGGATTTACCTACAGGCTATATAGGCTTAAGCCTAGGGTCTCAAGTTCCAGCGGACTTCCAACAAACTGTGGTACGCACAGAGTCAATGGCAGGTATATGATCATTTTGGTTAAACTTCGTCAAAAACTTCTGTCTTAATTATTATTCACGAAAATTATTTTTATTCAACTTTCGTGACGATAACGTCAGAATCTTTCGAGTTTCCATGAATCTCAATATGACCGTTGGTCAAGCCGCATGCCAACTCTTGTGTCGATATACTCTAAGCACGATGGCTGCGTCCTGTGTTTGCTGAAGCGTACCGATTGTTACGCCTGAATCTATCAAAAGAACTTGTGGCTGTTCATGTTTGAAATGCACCAGATCAGTGTATAATTGACGGGTAGCAGGGGTGCGAACCGCCCACTCCTGCCCAAACTAAATGTAAAAACCGGGCCCATGCATAGCTTGTATTTTGGTATTTACTATTTTTTGATTTCAGTAAATTGTTTTTTTTCGTTTTTCAAGGTGCTTTCCGGTGATTTCGGGTTTTTGTATAGTCGTTCAATACCGGATTTGCTATTGTTTCTCAACTATTTTCTGAGAGTTAGCCAGTGGGCTCCCTTCAGCTAAGTTTCCCCTGGCTCAAACCTCTAGTTACGTCACTGCATCTGATCAAAGCAAGGTTGTACTGCAGATACGAGCTATGTGTAGGGCTAACAGGAGTATCCTACAATAAAAGCGTAGCTGTTTCTTAAGTGTCTGAGCAATACATTCGTTTTGTCAGCATTTGTATCGCGTAAAGCTCGATCGGTGTTTTAAAATTTTTGAACGTGATTTTTTTTCCATTTGGATTTTCTTCAGTAAAGTCATTCAGAAATCAGATGGCTATTCAGTACTTGCGCAAGTTTGTTCTGCTCCCATGCTAAGCAAATCAGAGAAGATCTTGATGAGCTTGAATAGCAAGCAAAAGCCACTTTGCCAACTGGCAAGCGTAGAACTCTTCCCCAGCGAGACAGGGAAACAGCAAAAAATAAAAAAGCGTGTTTGGGTCTGATGCTTTAGATTAGTGGTTCTTAGTTTATGCAACCACGCGTAGCCTTATTTCTTAGCTTGAGGGTCACTAATTTCTCAGGCGAAAGTTCCTTTTTAAGATTCAAAAGAATTAAAAAAGAATTAAAGAGCCGCAATATTCCAGGAGAGGCTGTTCACACTAAGGATTCGTTACATTAAAAGCGACAAACTATGGCAAACAAATTGTGATGAATTTTTAGATAATTTTGTTATGAAGAAGTCAGGACAAAACCTTTTTCACTGTTCACTGCGTTATGTTTAACCTTACTTGATTCGATGATTGTAGCTTTTTATTTCTTTATACGTATTTCAATAATGACAGCATAAGCGAAATTGAAACCAGTCCAATCGCCATGGTGGGCATTGGTGAGCTCAGCCCTTCCAAATTTAAATATGAAACACTATAGATCAGTAAAGATTTTATCCAATTTTCAGAATGTCAAGTCCTCTTGCGCAAATTTAAATCCCGTATTTAAGACTTTCTGGCTATGGTGCTGGTTCTTAAAAACCAGTGGATATTACAGACTACATATCTCTTTTACCAAAACGTATAAACCATATATACGTGCGTATCTTTTAACCAAGAAGGCATACAATAGTGTACAGCTCACAATTACGGTACAGAGACAGTAATTAATGCTTCCAAACTAATCAAGAAATTTGATCATTGCTACTGTATATCTACACAATGTAGTTTCAGTATTAATGTTGAAGTCGGTTGTCAAAAGCAGCAAGCCTACTGCTTAAGATTGCATATTCAAGATTTTGACATAGCCAATTTGTTTATGATTGGCCTACTGGTAATGTCTATTTCACATAGAAGTTCATGCTCTATACCAGCAGTTCCCAACGTTTCTCTGACCTTGTACCACTTCAGCATTTCGAAACATGAGCATGTACCCCTAAAACTTCTTATGACAAAATATTTCATTATGACTAACCGTAGATAAGCTTAACAATAAGCATATAATACTTTTTGAAAATAATATTAACTGATATGCATAAATATTTGTCAATAAATAACATATAAATTTATATTTTCCTTCTATTGCTAACCTTCAACGCACCCAATGTTCCCTCTGATGCGCAGCTGCGCAGTACCATCAGATCATTTGCGCAGTTAAATCTCATTCTCGCGCACGTGCAGCATTCCAAATTTAAAAGAAATATCATTAAAAATACTGTGCTACAGTTCAACGAAAATACAATTCAACGAAATTAAAAATATGCTACAATTCAACGAAAAACTTGTAAAAATACTGTGCTACAATTCAACGAAAAATATTACACCCAGTTGGAGTAGCAATGGGCTCACCGATTGCACCTCTGATGGCAGTCGTGTTTATGAACTGGTTAGTTGATAATGTTAATAAGATTGAATGCTCGCCTCACATACTTTGCCGGTATGTGGATGATATTTTCTGTGCATTTGACTCCAAAGACGAGATGGATAAATTTTTCTATAATTTAAACAAAGAGCATTAAAGCGTAAGTTTTTAAAAAGAGGTGGAAGCAGATGGACAGGTGACATATTTTGACGTCCTGCTAACAAAAACTGAGAAGGGAATCGAAACAACTATCTACAGGAAAAATACTCATACAGGACTGTACAACAAATGGGAAAGCTTGTCGCCAATACAATATAAAAAAGTGCCATACAAAGTTTGTTACATCGTTCCTACCAAATTTGCAGCTCATACCAATTAATCCAGAGAGAATTTCAACATATTAAATCCTGTTTTCTTAGCAATGGATACCCGGACTACTTCATAGACAAGCAAATCGAAATATTTCTCAATAAACGTTATAAAAACACTGCTTCATAAAACAAGCGAGAAAGGTCGACTGATATTCGAAGAATTCTTCTTTACATGCCTTTCTTCTTTACATGTGAAACGTCAGTACTGCTAGAAAAAGAATTGCAAAACTTTTTTCGAAATTATCTGAAAGAACTTGCTCAACTGACTCTCATTCATAGAACACATACGATCGGAGATCATTTTAAGTATAAGGACAAACAAGCACATCTGGAACGATGCAATGTGGCATGTAAACTTAAATGTTCTTGTGGTAATTCTTATATTGGTCAAACACAAAGGAATTTGAAATTTCGACTGGAAGAACATAAGCCTTTAAAATCTAACCATCAAACTACCGATGTAGTCAAACATTTATACGCACAACCGGATCATTTTGCGGACTTTAAAAATCCCGAAATCTTGGTTTCTGCTTTAAACCACCGTGAATTATTAATTAAAGAGACGCTTTAAACGCAAGAGCAGCAACCTGAGATTAATGTAGACAATTTTTACTCCCCTTTATACCTCTTTAACACGTAAATTGTTGTGTCAAATATTTGTCTGATGCTCAGTTCTTATGTTTATTCATGTTTCGTGCATTTATCATTGGTGTTGACGTGGACATTTGGTGCTGGTTGTAGACTTGTAGCACTAATTTATCAAAATTTTTTTGCATCCTTCGCTTACAATGGCCTGTGAATTGCCTCTCGCTGCTGGTCTCGGCTTGTTTTCGTAGATTACGGCCTTACGTAGATTTTGCTTTAACAGTCTCTGCATAACTTTTGGCCCTGCATTTACTTTTAGCGATTTTGACGTGGCTGGCGGTCTTGGTTTGCGTTTGACGTCGTTTGCGTCACGGCACTGTCGTTTCTTACGTCACAGAGCCTTATGGTTTTGGATTGCTGGCATTGCCAAGTGTTGCTTTAATTTTTTGACTGAAGATGGATTAAGAATAATCCGAAACGTGTCAAAATAAAAGATGTATAGTTTTTTGAAGACTTTTTTAGTGTTGATGAAACTGTTAAGTCTATCCCAGTTTTATGCTCCAAAAAATTTCATTAACATTTTTGGACAGCAGCAAAACGCTTCTGATCATATCGTATAGCCCTTTCAGAAGCTGTTTGAATTAAATGTGTGCATTGTTCGTATTTGGATAAGATTTTATACTTATTCTTAGAGCTACCATTTGTCCTCTTTTTGGAGGACATGTCTTCCTTTTTCATGAAAAATGAATTGTCCTCTGAGAGCATTCAAAGATGTCTAAGTGTCTTTTTGCATTTCCTATTTTGCATTGCTATAATATATTGCAGTAAGTTGGCGGCGTAGTCGAGTTTATGGGAGGTTCTGCTAGTTGTCAAAATAATCGATATTTTATTTGAGTTATTTTTGTTGCTAAGAAGGCGGGAATGCTTGTCCATTAATCGTTATGTAATAGTGGTAAACCCTTTTTCAGCATCTCAATGACTTTAGCATTAGTGTGTGGATTCTATTACTGTGTATACTGCACTTGATTTGCCGTTGCTCTATGATACGGTGAAACAGTGTATTGTACGTAGCTTAATTCAATAGTTTTTGGTAGTGATAGCTGATCAATAATGCCAATAGAAAATTGCAGATTAATGAAAAACTACGGCAGAAGTATCCCTTTTAAAATAAAAGAACGAAAGGATTTTAGAACTGAGTGCAATGCGTGTGTTTGCATTTGCACAGTGCCCACAGAGGAGTGAAAAGACTATTGTGTCTTTTTGCATATTAAAATAAAACTTTCTCACAGCGTAACTAGGTGGCTATGACTTTATCGTAGCATTCCAAGGATGCTCCTAATATACCCAACTTTATAATCATAGTTCATCCCCATCGACAAGCTATCTGTTGTTATGAAATGATTTTTGATAATTCTATGAGCGAACTTGATTTAAGAAATTAACAAATTTGCTATTACTTGTTGCTGTTTTTAATGAGTAAGTTAAAAATATTAAGAAGTTAAAAGCATCAATTGTTGAGGCTGAAAAGTGTCTCGTCACTGTCAAGTCAGCGGTTCCAGATAGACCAGCGTTTCTTAATCTTTTTCTACCTCAGCACCCCTTTTGATCACGCCTAGGCAGTCCAGAACCCCCTACAATTGACTAAAACCTGATTGCTATAAGGATAAAATAAAGACAAACGTATTCCTTTTATGTTTTACCGCCACATATGTCAACTTCCCCAGCACCCCCTGAAATTGATTTCAGCACCCCAGGTTAAGAAACCCTGATATAGACTATATCATGTGTGCATTTAAGACATTGACATATTGGCTATCATTTGTGGCTGTTTTTTGAAAATTCGATGAGCGATCTCGATTTAAGGCATTAACATATTTGCTGTCATTTGTGGCTGTTTGAGCAAGTTAAGAATACTGAGAAGTCAAAAGCATCCATTGTTGAGGCTGTTTAGTATCTCAGCACTGTCAAGTCAGCAGTTCCAGATAAAGAATCAAATGTAGGCCTACATATCAAATGAAGTAAAATCAGTAGCAAGAAAACTTAGAGAGAGAAGAAGGCAAGGATCGTGAATGTGATGGATTCATCTCAGATGTATGTTTGTTGCACAAATCTTTTGTTGCATATCTGGAATAATGGACCACTTTATTTGCTGAATTTAAATGCTTTGACTAGATGCTTCTGTTGCAAATAGCTGAATGGGAAAACATTGAATCATGTAAGGAGTATCTGTTTGGGAAAAACCTTGCTAATGATGAAACTAAACCGTTTGACCAATACAAAAACTTGTGTACGTTCGTGAACAAATGCAATTCATTGTAAAACGATGGCATATAACAGATCGGCAAAATATTTTGCAACTTGCAATACCATTGAATGCTTCAGCGAATTGTTGAAGGTTGCGCTTCTACATTCAGCCTTGTGGCTCATTTGCTAACGTGGAGGGCATTTTTCCTTGAGACAGCCACAATGCCCTAAACGCAAGAGAAAGCTTTCTGTTCGTGTCAGATTTTAATTTATTAAAGCTGGTGGAGAATTAAAAACGTATTTCATGCAAGCAGGTTAAAGTAATTCTACAAAGAAACAGTAAAATATTCATGGGTTAAATAGAACAAGTAAATGAGGATATTGCTTTGTCTGTTTTGACTGCAACAACGTCCACACTGGAGGTGGTCAGTGGTGAAAGTAGAATAATTTTCTTACCGGAACGATCCAGTAGTTGTCAATACCCTCCCAAAATTTCAGCCATAAATGTAAAAAAGCAATCAAGAGCACGTCTACTTTTGGCCCACCCTGTATTGCACATTTTAAAAATACAGAAAACGTACGGAACATTCTGAAAACCACCGTTTCAAAATCAACCAAAAAGCGTTAGGCTATAGGCTACGTACGGCAACTTGCACTATCTCCGAAAGTGGTTCAGGCAATGCAACTTGAGTAACTTGAGTAGTCTTAATTTAACACCTCATACTATAGCCTACTTGCTAATACTGTATTTTCAATCTACATACCCTAAAATAGCAAACCTGATACAAATACTTTACATCGTTTGCAGGGCCCTAGGCTGTTTTAAAGGGGCTCTTGTGAAAGGTTTGCGATTGATGTCATACAAATGAGTACTACACGCAGGAC
>Ga0210059_1015992_pt1 | contig 10867 bp, 3 predicted proteins | sample Ectturendosymbi2_FD_188042 | JGI IMG/M metagenome (GOLD analysis project Ga0210059, IMG submission 188042) | Ecteinascidia turbinata endosymbiont from Florida, USA - Sample 2 (SPAdes) (version 2) | ecosystem: Host-associated > Tunicates > Ascidians > Unclassified | place: Key West, Florida... | reverse complement strand
TCGTACTTGGCTGGGGTTGTAAAACTTCTAGCTTGCAAACCAATGAGACGCAGCTAATCCGTCATATAGCCCTTTTTCATGCAATCAAAGAGAATAGAACTAAACTGAAATAGTTTTGTATTTTTTTTAATTACACTTTTACATTTTGCGCAACACTTGAAAAAAATTGCAGTAAAGAGTTGCACGCAAAAATCGAAAATGTCAAAACAACCCTGGAAACAGCTCAAAACATTGAACTGCATGTATTTTGAGTATTTAGGAAGCTGTAAAAAAAAGTTGCAAAAACTTGCCGTAGTTATCATGTAACCTACATACAGATAATTTCCAATAATTTGCCGTATTTTTTTATATTCACATAGTTATTTTGCTAAAAAATCTTCATCAAAAAGATTGTATCACAGTAGATTGAGTTTGTTAAGCACTCAGGGTAATGCTCTACCCATGCACACTCAACACTGATCAGTAGACTGAAGCCGTGGTGCGGCGTAGTGCCTTGATCGAGCGTTATGTTCAACATGATATGCTATGCTCCTGTGTAACGCAGTAATTGTCTCTACGAGCATTCGAATGTTGTGTGCAGTTGCGGTCGTTGTTATCATAATTCTGGACGTTTGTTGCAGATATGATCGGATAGTGGATTTTTACTATCCGATCCTATCCTCTTTTTGAAAAATGATATCCATATCCGATCCAAATCCTGTTTTGGTATAATCATACTATCCATATTTGAAAACTATCCGAAAGTGTATTATGATGCACAACATACATTTTTTGTGTAGTGTCTATTTTGCCTTGTGAGGCAAAATAACTGCTCAAGTTATATTACCTTTAGCTGAACACGATTGGCTGAAGTAGTCACATGACAAGTTTGGAACGCATGTCCCACTTAGTTGACCGTGACATCTATAGCAGCTCAGTCCCACATGCATCGACAAGTGTTGCAATGTTTCAGAGCTGGCAAGCAGTTAGCAGCTTCTTGTTTGCATTAAGTGAACTGCAGAACCCTAACTCTAAACATGGAACCACCCAACCTAAAACTTGACCATAAGCACTGATCCTATACCCTAACCATAAACTCTTAAACCCCAACCAGTTGTCTCTGCACATTGTGCTTGTCATAAGACCACTTTATTCAATTGTGTTCAAATGAAGGCAAAATAGTCCCAACACAGGTTTTGCCTCATGAAGCAGAATAGACACTACCTGAATGCGTTGTGCCACTTTTGCGGTTGGAAAGCATGAGCGGCAAGTGCACAAAGCTTCACACTGAGGCAATACACAGATGGTTATGGAAAAACTGCTTAATTGAACATCCTCACTTATTATAAAAATCTTATTTTTCCGCTTGCCTGCTGTAGGCTAATTGTGTTGTAGCATGTCAGGTTTGTGCTTATGTCCTGTGGTTATGTCTGCACCGTTCTTGCCGATATGTGTACACAATTGTGTAGATTTTTACCTATCTTCTGTGCAGTTCAACTTGTATTTCACGGGGCAGGATGACTCGAAGGCCTTGCAGTCATTCTCCTCCTGATATCTGATTTTTTCAGATGTTAAATAAAAATGTCTGTCTGTGGCAGCAAGCAACAATAGAGATCACGAGATCACTCTTGTCGTCACCATTAGTAAGAACTATCAACTGTTCACTAGCTTCACAAGCATTATTAGAGGTAACTCGCCTAGATCACTCCATCGGGATCACTCTATTACTGCTTGTTTGCGCCACATATATATGGGTGTTATTCTTCACGCACATCCCGTTTGTCGTGAATCGCACAATGAACGCAACGCCAACCGAGAGGTTGCAACACCACTTTAGGCACTGTCATGCTTATCAACAGAATGTTTGACAGATCTTGCAAGCTTGACGTAACCTAGGTACTTTTCCGAGTCAATTAATTGCATTAAAAAGCAAGCTGAAGTTTTGCCACACAGTCCCGTCGCCACGGGAGGGGGCTTTTGTGGGCTTAGTCCCTCCAAAACAAAGTTTCAAGCCCCCCCAATTGAAATATAAGGCACTATGAAACAGTGATGTTTGTTCAAATTATAGAATGTGAAGCCCCACTGCACAAATGTAAAGCCCCCCCTACAGAAACGTTCTGGTGACGGTTTTGTTGGCACGCCAATCCTTTCATTAGGCAATTCTTTGGTAACAACGGTTATATTTTAACACCATCCATGAGTTCACATTCATATTTCATTTATTAATTAATCTTACCCATTGTTGCACTTTAACCAAACTTACCTGTAACTACACAGCAATGCTTGTGAACAAATCAAAACAAAACAGCATTCAAAACAGCGCACTGCTTAAAATATGTCATTTATATTGAAATGACTGATTAAAAATTCAGTCTAACAAGTCAGTGTCACAAAACTACAAATTTGCATATCATATTTAAAACAGGAAAAAGCTATCTGGCCTGGTATCATCCAACAACCAGCCAATGCAGGCTCACGTAGAATAGGCGTGAAAACTGCAAAGCCTGGTGTAGACTACAAACCACATTAAAAGAGCGAGAATGCTCTAGCTAGTCTAAACTAGATTACAATAGGCTTATACTAGCTAGACTTAGTCCAGGTGCGCAGCAAACAACGTCCTTAATTGTATACTGAAAGAGCCCTATCTTGGCACACCAGGAACAGATTCGTGCCAACAAATTTGGCGTGTCCAATTAGCAGATTAAAAGGGGGATGAGATTACACTATGATACAGAGAAACACCATAGAGAGATTCGGAGTCATGGCACAGATGGCTGAAAAGATGCTTCTGAATGAAGATAATAAATGATTGATTGTGCAATGTTCAACTTTTTCCAAAAGTCTGAATCCTTGAAATGTCAATAAAAGCGTTTCGGATATCCGTATCCGGTTCCCGTTTCAAAGCAGATTTTGGATATCCGTATCCGGTTTCAAACTCAATATCCTGCCGGGTAACCAACCAGCAAACCGGATAGTGATCATCTCTGGCAGATGCCACACCTAGGAAGCAGAGTTGCATTGTTACGCTTTCGTAACACTGAAATTATACCCAAACAGCTATTGCAAAAGGTATGCTAAGAAGCAGAGGTGTACACTGTACAGGATTAGAATTTCAGGACTCGAGTCCGGCAGGATTCAGCACATTTTGAACAAACCGGATCGGATCCGGACAACGGTTTCATTCAAGTTTCAGGATCAGGATTTTCAAATTTCATTGTTTTGGGATTTGACGTCAACACAATCATAAAAAGAATATTTGTAAAGATTTAAAGGATGTAATGTAGTTCTCATCAATTGCAAATGCATGAAAGAGGAGCTGTTACACCGGACGTATCATGCACTGCAGAGCAGAGATGATCACTATCCGGTTTGCCGGTTGGATATCCGGCAGGATAGTGAGTTTGCAACCGGATACGGATATCCAAAAACTGCTTTCTAGTGGGAACCGGACCCGGATACCCGAAACGCTTTTATTGATGTTTCAAGGATTCACACTTCTGGAAAAAGTTGCACATTGCACGATCAATCATTCATTATCTTCAGAAGCATCTTTTCAGCCTTCTGTGCCGTGACTCCAAGTCCGTCTATGGTGTAACCTCTGTACCGTAATGTAATCCCATTCCCCCTCTTAATCTGCTAATTAGACACGCCAAGTTTGGGTACCCTGTAAAACGCGGAGCTCCGTGAAGAGCGGAGCTTGGTTGCGGAGGTTTGATTTCGTAGCCGGAGTCGCTAAAACTGATATTTTTCGTTGAGAAATGAGAACTAAACGGTAGTAAAAATAATTTTATTGCAAAAGGTGCTATTACACTACAGTAAAAGAAGTGTATTCTGAAGTTTGAAAATTTTTGCTAATCTGAGTTTTACAACGGTTTGGGGACAAAAAAATAGGTTTCAACAGTTGTGTATGTATACAAATTTTAAACATCGCAAACATCTATGCATTAGATGTTTGGGGGAAGCACAGATTTATTTGTAATAATAAAATATTTTTCATTTGCTTTTTTATGTTTATTCCTTTTGCAACGCAACTTTTTTCCACTCCGGCTACGTCATCAAACCTCCGCAACCAAGCTCCGCTATTTACGGAGCTCCGCCTTTTACAGGCAAACCAAGTTTGTCAGCATGAATCTGTTCCTGATGTGGCAAGATACGGCTATTTCAGTGTCCTACTGTATACATTAAGGACGTTGTTTGCTGCGTATCTGGACTAACGCTAGTTAGTGCAGGCCTGCTGTGATCTCGTCTAGACTAGCTAGAGCGCTCTAGTTCTTTAAATGTGAACTGTAGTCTACACCAGGCCTTGTAGTCTTCAGGCCTATTACGTGAGCCTGCAAGTGCATTGACTGGTTGTTGGATGATACAAAGCCAGATACTATAGCTTTTTCTTTCTTAAACATGATATGCAAAATTGTTGTTTTGTGACACTGACTTGTTAGACAGAATTTTTAGTCTGTCATTTCAATATAAATGACATATTTTAAGCCAGTCTGTTGTTTTTAATGCTGTTCTATTTTGGTTTATAGACTAGCATTGCTATGTAGTTAAGTTTGGTTAAAGTGCAACAATGGGTAGTATTAAGAAATGAAATTATGAATGTGAACTCATTGATGGTGTTAAAATCTAACCATAGTTACCAAAGAAATGGCTAAATGAAAAGTTTGGTGTGGCAACAGAACCATCACCAGAAAGTCTTCTATAGGCTAGGGGGGCTTTACATTTGTGCAATGGGACTTGACATTCTGAAATTTGAACAAACATCACTTTTATAGTGCTTCATACTTAAATTCGGGGGAATCGGAGCTTTGTTTCGGAGGGGATAAGCTCATCAAAGACGTCCCGTGGCTACGGGACCACGGGACTGTGTGGCAAAACTTCAGTTTGCTTTTCAATGCAATTGACCCGCAAAAGTACTACTTAGATTACGTGATATGCTTCGCTCGCAAGATATGTCAAACTTTCTGTTTATGATCATGACAGGGCCCAAAGTGGCGCAATGCATTTGGGTAGGCCTAGTGTCTATTCTGCTTCATGAGGCAAAACCTCTGCTGGGGTTATTTTGAACACAATTGGTTGAACACAATTGGTTGAAGTGGTCATGTGCAAGAATCTAGTGGTAAAAATACAACTAAAGAGGATGGCTACACTACACAAAAATAGTTCGAATAAAGTGAGCATTTGCCTGCAATAGCTTCTACACTGGATCTTTTTGTTTCACTGTAGACTTTTGACTAGCAGTGCGAATGTGCATGTTGCTAGCACATTGTGAGATCGCAGCCATGTTTTAATGTGATCGTTTAGATCTCACATCTTCAAGTACCTTTACTAGTGCAAAACGGTATGGGAACGCTATCCTACACCAAAAAAACATCGTTTTCACATGTTCCCAACCCATTACCACCCTGGTCATGTGACAAGTCCAATATGCAAAGACAATTGGTTGGAATTTAAGAGTTTATGGTTAGGGTTTAAGACCAGGGCTTATGGTCAAGGTGTAGGGTCAACGTTTAAGTTGAGGGGTTAAGTGTTTAAAGTTAGGGTTTAGCCTACAGTTAATTTAATGCAAACAAGAAGCTGCTAACTGTTTGCCAGCCTTGAAACCATGGCAACCATCATCCGTGCATTTAACTGAGCTGTTACAGATGTCATTTTCAACTAAGCAGGACATGCGTTCCAAACTTGTCATATGACTACTTCAATCAATCGTCTTCAGCTGAAGGCAAAAAAACTTGGAGTTATTTTTCCTCATGAGGCAAAATAGACAAAGCACAAAAATGTATGTTGTGCATCATAATACACTTTCGGATAATTTTCGGATACGGAAAGTATGATTTCAACCAAAACAGGAATCGGATCGGATACGGATATCATTTTTCAAAAACAGGATAGGATCGGATAGTAAAAAAACACTATCCGATCATCACTGCTGTAGAGCACCAATACACCACCACAGCATCCCAGCAGTCCACTATCAGCCATCAGCCTAAATACAACTTGATGTCAGATTACATTAGTAAGTTGTGAGTTGTGGAGGTTAGAGATGTGGTGTTGCTGCGCCTATTGGCTGTATTATATATTTTTGTGTGCATCAATATCAGTTAGTGCCCATTTACTTATCGGTTAGGGCTTAATCATCAGCTACTGTTAGTGGATGTAGCAAGTCTAGCAAGCTTAAATTGTTATGTGATTAGAAGTTCAATTGGTAATATTGTTTTCAGCTTCATGTTTCATTGCATGAACTTGGTTGACTGCATTATCTGGATCTGCCTTTTAGTGCCATTTTTGGTTATGTGTGGTTTTATTTTTCCCACTGTGTTTAGTAAAGCTTTGCTTTTCAGAAAGGAAATGGCTATAGGTCCGGCGAGAGTGATGTGGTTAGAATAAAATGCTGACTTTATCACTTTAACAGCACCATTGTGGTAGTGTAGCAAATGTGTCTACATCTGCTGTGTGAATGGTTTTCGTTTCGATTCTCACCTTGTTTGGCACCTTTCATTTTGGTAGCAGTCTGATGGTTGCACTTGTCAAAGGACCACTTTTTTACTTGAAATGTTTCCAAACCTTTGTGTTCAGATTTATAGTTTTGGTTTAAGTTTAGGGTTTAGTACATTTATACCAAACCTAGTGCACTCTACTACACACTCATCGTGCGTTACTGTCACGTTACAGGTGACGGATGAATGACTTTTCAAATACGAAGGTCCACTGACGAACCTGCATTCACTATCTTTTAGAAACAAAAATTTTTAATAGTTGCACATTGGTTAGTCAAATATATTAACAGGATTTTTCAGGATTCTGATTTCATATTTGTGCAGCAAACAGGATTCCGATCAGGATCAGGATTCCTACCTCTTGGATCAGGACTGGAGTTGGACTCGAAAAAACTTGAGTCCGAACACCTCTGCTAAGAAGACGAGTTTTGATTTACAGAAGGATTTGGTGCATGCTGAGTTTACAGAAATTTAAGTACAGTGTGACGCCGGCCATCGGAGGCTGGTAGAAAAGCTAAGAATGTGCACAAAATAGCCAAAATATTGGGCTGTAGAAAACCGGAAAGACGATTTTCAGAAAGCAAGATTAGATGCGATAGATTGCCGTGGAAACTCGCCAGATCTTAACCCGCATTGAGAATTTGTGATCAATAAGAAAATCCTGGTTACAAAAATTTGATTGCCCCACCATGGCCAAGCTAATAGAGGCCGTCATTCAAGTATGGCATCCAGGGTTGCGGGGTCGGAGGTAAAATGTCTGTCTCCTAGTCCAACTCCGACCTTTACAGAATTTCCGATTCCGACTGCTTAACATAAAGTCAGTGATGTTTGGCGACCAAGAATTTTGTAGCAACTAACACTCAGTGGAAATCATGATGCACAGCAAGAATTCTCTGTTTCAACAAAAGTTTCATAATTGTACCGATTCAACGGAAATTCCCAACTTAGGAGTGAGGTGTAAAAGTGATCCAGTTGGATTTCCGGAGTCGGAGTCAGACAAAATATCTGACCCTTAGTGTCGTTATGAATCTGACTCCACCAAAAAGCCTCCGATTCCTTGGCACTACACAACCCTAAATGGCATCGCGACAGTAAATCAAGCAAAAATTAAAAAAAACTGTTGGAATCCATGACAAAGCGAGTACCGAAATTCTTCGTGTCCTTCTACTACTGTATTAGGTTTAAAGAAGTATTACATTTGTTTTGCTAGTGAGAATTACTGTAGCCTACTATTAATGTTACATTTGATGTATAATTGTGAAATTCGCAAAGCTGTGTGTTATTTGCATTATTTGAGATCAACCTGAGACTTTTTTAAATTTAGTGATAACATTGGTAAATTTTTATGATGTAAAATACCAGATAAAGCATATCATTTTCAGTCATAGTATTAAAAGCTAATGAAGCTCTTAATTAGGGACAATGTATAAGGGGGCCCAAAACAGCTCTTGCACCAGCACATTTTACTCCTGTCAAGGGCCCTGTTCCTGCTGCATTCCTTTCAAGAGTATTTCAGTTGGCAGACGAAGTCTCGTATCTACAATTAAAGCAATAGCATCATTGATTAAATATATCCTGACAATAGTCTCTTGTATCTGACAGCTTCACCACTCGCAGTATCGTCTCCAGAAATTATCCCACAGCAAATATATTCAACTGAAGTTTCAAAAATCTTGATAAACGATATGATGAAACTTCTAAAACAAGACGAAAAGTTAGGCAGTTTACTAGTAGCCTATAAATCTGACACAATAAAGCCATGACTGCACTAATTGAATGCAGAACCAGGTGTTTGTATTGTTGCGATTGGAAAAGCCTGAGCGGCATGTGCGCAAAGCTTCGCACTGTGGCAACAAGTAGCAATAGAGATCATGCGCCGCAATCACTCTTTGCGTATGCTAGTCATTTTGTTCAATCATTCACAACCTAGTATCGGCAGAGATTCCATGTCGCAATCACTCTATTATTGCTTGTTCGCGCCACATGTATATATTGCTATTCTTCGTGCACATCCCGTTCGTGGTGAATCACACATTCAACGCAATGCCACCGGAGAGGTTGCGACAACATCCCCTCCTTTTAACAACGAACCGCACTGTTTGGACGTTCTTTTTGTGAAGGCTGCACCTGGCACGACCTTCCACATCCTGGTCACAGCACCATTTTGTTGCGATAGGAAAATCCCGAACGGCATGTGCGCAAAGCTTAGCACTGTGGCAACAAGCAACAATAGAGATCATGCGCCGCAATTACTCTTCGCGTATGCTAGTAATTTTGTTCAATCGTTCACAGCATGGAATCGGCAGAGATTCCGTGCCGCAATCACTCTATTGCTGCTTGTTCACGCCACGTATATCTATTGTTATTCTGCGCGCACATCCCGTTCGTGGTGAATCACACATTCAAAGCAACGCCACCAGAGAGGTTGCAACAGTATTAGGCTACTAACTTTTGCTCTGTCCTGCTCGTTCGGTCTACATCTTGATTAAAAGCAGGCCCGTAACCAGCTTGGGACACCAGAGGGGACTAAGAGTTTGTAGGAGGGGCCCAAACTTTTAAACTATGTCCAACAGTTTTGAGCTATGTCCAACACATTTTTCCAAGGGGGAAAAAGACTTTTAGTGTGGGCTTCGTCCTCCTAGTTATGGGCCTGATTTAAGGCTAATAAGTTATCATTTTCGGAAATATTGCGAAAAGAACATATCTGTGACCGTTTGTGAAAATGTTGTACCACGGTTGAATAACCACGATGACGTCATTGAATGAAGATGCATGAATATTGCCCCCCCCCCCCGAAATGAAGAACTGGTTGCGCCCCTTGAGTGAGAGAGGATATTTCGGAGTGAGAAAGGATGATTTACAATAGGAAAATACTATTGTGAAAGAAAGAACTGCTCTCAAGAAAAGTCCTTTACTGGAAGCACCTAAGGGTGAGATAAGATTATAATAGAAAAACATAGTGTATTCGAGAACATGACGCTCTAGATTCTCACGTGACAAAAAGGTTGAAAAGATTTTGCAGTCATTCCTCAGCAAATGGTTTGTCCGAGTTTAACCTCCCAAACGGGTGGCCGAGGGAGAAAACTCCAGAATTTATTTTTTTTTGCTAAAGAATAAATGATGCGAATTAACCCCTGTCACTGTATTTGATAGTGCTTGCTTCCTTCCCCTGATTAAAACTTTTGAACTCGTGCTATAACCCCTGATTATTATAGTGATGTCGCACTGAAGTCCGTCGCATTGAAGTTAAAATTTAAATCAATAAAATAAATAAAGAAAGAAACTATAATGCTTTTTATATTAACTGAGCTGAAAGTCGAACACAAACGGGCGGGTCTGATTCTCTTCAATGTAGTTTCGGGCGCGCCTTGGGTAACCTTCGATAAAAATACTAGTGCTCTCTGGAAGATTACCCTAAAAGCAGATACTCTAATTAAATTTATTTGTTTATGACCAGACACGAAGTCCATAGTATAAAGACACACACTCCACAGAACGCAGGTCGATATAAACAGACAAAACACTGAAAATAGAACGTTTTACAAGGTATTGGAGCCCGCGAAATCACGGAGTTACAGACACTTTTTGCAACTGTGTTGAAGACAGAATCATACGGTTACAGACACATTGTTAACGCTGATGTTAGCAAACACATAACACTTGTTCCAACACTACTGCGGAGTAGGGCGTCAATTCCTAAATTGGTTGAATCAAGGTAAAATGCTAAAGCATCGTGACATGACCAGTGGCGTACGCAGAAAATTTTCATGGATGGGTTTCATTCAGTGGCATATGGTGGTCATTTGTATTTAGGGCGCGCTGTTTGTGACGTCACAATTTGACGTCATATTCATGTTTTCAAACCAACGTTTTGGCGAAGTTTCTACAGATAATATGCATATACTTCCACACGCACTCCCCTATTTTATGTGTCATTGCACGGAATATAAACTGTCAACTCTCCAAGTTAGGATATTGGAGGAAAACAAACTCAACGCTGCGATACAGCAGTTCATAACCGCAAAAATATCGGGTTGCGCATCAAAACAGATGCGTAAACACAGTCATCACTGCTTCAGAGCAATTTACAACTGCAAAATGATGCTGCGCTGCAGTGGCGATTCTACGGGGGGGCATGGAGGAGCCATGGTCCCCCCAGTTTTTTCGTTGGCCCCCCAGTTTTTTTGGCTCGATGGAGTTTTGGGAAATGACTACCTGTATCAGTAATCGGCTGCGAACTTCATGAGCGTTTGTCTTCCTTCTCCTATGGTACGAATGGGAGTTACGCAGCTGTGCTTCGGTAATTGTGAGGCAACAATCACTTCATCCTCCTGTGCCTGAAGTTAGCGTATTATGACGAAAGGCAGAATCCAAGTCTGGTCGACAGTCAATAG
>Ga0210059_1015991_pt1 | contig 10868 bp, 9 predicted proteins | sample Ectturendosymbi2_FD_188042 | JGI IMG/M metagenome (GOLD analysis project Ga0210059, IMG submission 188042) | Ecteinascidia turbinata endosymbiont from Florida, USA - Sample 2 (SPAdes) (version 2) | ecosystem: Host-associated > Tunicates > Ascidians > Unclassified | place: Key West, Florida... | reverse complement strand
CGGTTAGCACAGACTATTCGGCACAGCAGTACACGTGTGTGATTGCATCTGCAGTGGCGTTTAGGTGTCTCTAGTGAAAAACATCGCGAGTTCATATTTAACGATATTCACAAGGCTATGTTGGGTTTGACAGGGTTAATCACAGCAACTTAATCTTCAAAACAACGCAAAATCACCATGCAACATAGACATTTATGTTGGCCCCCCTATTCTTTCTTGGCCCCGCCCCCCCACTTTTTAAATTCAAAATCGCCACTGGGAACGGTGCTGCCGATTACAACGAAAGAACGCGGCGAAGAACGCCAGTGGCAGAGAATGCAAAAATCACACGCACAGCACGATCTAATTCCAGCGGTGGGACACAAAAATGCACGTTTTCTACAATCTTACTTCCTAGTCAGAATGATCAAACTATGTCGGTAGTAGTGTGGCGATCTGAAAAGAACTGAGCTATAATGAGTAGGAATTTAATATAATATCCATAGCGTTTGTAGCTGTGTAATCATGCTGTTAGCACTAGCAGAGAGTATGATTAAGATATGATACCGCTGCAGATTGAAGCGTGAAATGCACGGCACGTCATTGTACAGTAGGAAATTTTTATTAGAAACCATTAGGCTTACTAGCAAGGTTTACTTGATTACTGGCAAAATTCACTAGGAAACATTACGTTTACTAGCAGCAGCATAACATGGAAGTGACAACTGGTAGCGAATTAGCACTGCTTTGCATGGCGGTACATATTCAGGAGGCTATAAATATGCAATGTAAACAAATGTGGACTTTTTTTGAGGTTTTCATATGTGGAAAATAACTTTTTATGTTTTCAGCACGGTAACCAGTCTTATTTTCTACTAAGCTTTGCAGGTTAAATTGTACTTTACTTCGTGATTCATCACTGCTGATTATGAGTGCAAAAGATAAGAAATCAGAAGTTTTCAGCTATTTAAAAAAAGTCAAAGGTGAATTTCGTGCTAGAAGTCATACTATTCCTTTGAACAAAGGGCTTTTTTAAGCACATCTTGGCTTTTGTGTTAATGCAATTGTGTGCATGTTATAAAGAACACATGAGGGAGGTAATCGACTATCTGTACTGCGCTCTTTGCATGGTTTGCCCGGGCAGCGTTGTTAGCTGGAATCGCCAAGACTGCAATACGCAAAACGTGCACCGAGTGCAAAACACTTGGTCAATTGGGACTGGTCTGTATTTAAATACTCGGACACAACTGTGGTCTTCCAAACAGCCATTTTATTGATTCTGGTCGTAAGAAATAACAAAAGGTCCTCAGGCATTGACGGAAAAACCAGCGACTGCCTTTCCAGAATTTGTTTATATTACCATTATCTTGAGTTACGTTTCTGCTAGTAACTGTTCTATTAAACGTCTGAACCTGTGATTGTTGTTTTTTCGCTGATTTTCTCACGGTAAGAGCGCTGCTTGTAAAAAGGTACCAGATTAAAGTACTCAAACAAGTTTGGTATTTCTCTTTGTTTTGTGTACTTGATATAATTCATTTCCCTTTCAACTTGAGGCACACCAAAGACAATTGAAAATGTTAATGTGTAAAAACGAACACAAGCCGGAGCCATGTTATGAAAAGACAGAGCTCCGGAGCTGCAGCCACACTCATGGAAACCAAGAGCTCCGTAGCTGGAGCCGGAGCGATATTCATTAAAAGAAGTGTGCAGTTTACGACGGCTCCGCACCCCTGATTAATTATAAGGCCGGCATTTTGAAGTGTATTTGTGAATGGAACACTGTAATCCTATGGCATATTGCTTAGTTATTCAAGTATACTCAACTCGTGTTTGAGGTCTGTTGAAAAGTGCCAATTAAACTAGTATATTTATTAGAAATATGTCTGAAGATGTGTTATTCAGGTGCTTCAACTTACGAAAATCTCGTTATTTCCACAGCTTAATTGCATATACGCATCTATACTGTTTGCAGTATGCTTTCTACCAGTCATTGCTGTTGAGGTGAAGACACCTCTTAACTTGTAGTTGTATGTTGGTAACTCATTATCTAATTCTAGTGACACTGGCGGCCTATAGCGATTGTCATAACGTTTTGCATGAACTGTAAATGCAACGCCAAATTTCTCAAAATAGATAGCCATGGAACGAGAAGGTCCAGTATATACGGCGTTACAGTAGCCAAAATTTAAATTCATTTCGCATTCTATTTTATCTCAGTTGAAACTGATGTAATCAAATCATGGATTCAACGATGCTACATTTATCTGCATTGTGACTTTTAACTTGACTTGGGGCACTGACGTACGGCGCATTAGGCAGGGATCCTACGCAGTCTTCAAGTATGGAAAAAACTTTGCGATTTGCCAGTATGGAAAAGTCTGGAAAAATTGTTTTTGGTATGTTAGTGTGGAAAACGAAAATAAATTTCCAGACTTGATCTTTTGACATACATTTTCATAATATTTCATTCAAGATCGGTAAAAATTTACATACATCGTGTTAAGTTTCACAGGGCCTGTATTGGACCTGGGTAGGTCATACGGAAATATTAGGTCTGGAAAAAGTCCGGAAAATGTCTGGAAAAGGTCTTAAAAAGTCTGGAAATTCATTTTCTTAATTGCGTAGGAACCCTGATCTGGGATCAGGTGGTAAAATAGGGTAAGATTAGTTTTCCCGCCAAGTTTGGCGGGCCATGGGTACGTGTTGTAAAAGTATACCAAAATTTGTTACAATGAAGGACAGAAGTGTTTGATTTACCAAGGTTTATTAATAATGATAACAACTTAAACAACTTTCATGCATTTTGCAAGAAAAAAATCATTACTTTTCTGGCTTGTGCTAAAGACGGGAAGTTAGACATTTTGTATTCAAAACTGTTTTTATTCCAAACATTCTGTGTTCTTACTAAGTTTTGTATTCCAAACGTGGTTGTGTATGCCAAACTTCCAGTGTTTCAACTGAATTTTGTTTGAAGATTGCTATTTTGCATTTCCAGTTACAGAAGTCATGTCATATAGTCACAGTGGCAATAGCCATGGCTACGTTCTCCTGCCGTTTGAAACGACTTGTTTCAGAATTACACGGTTGTCTGAGCACGATCACGTCATCAGAGGGCACTTTTCAATCTCGCCTCAACTGTTTACTTTGATCTGGTGCTAGTCAATCTGAAAACTGTTGCAATTGCTACTACTTTAACTCAAAAAACAAACTTTAAAAGCTGCGTTTATTAAGAACCACATGCAGCCATATGAAATACTCAAACAACAGTCTTGCCCACACCAGCGCTAATTTCGGAAGTTGTCATTCTTGGATATTTGAACAGTGTTCCGGCGTGCTGAACAGTTTCCAGAAAATATACGGTAAAGCCGCAATTTTTAACCGTCTAAACTCGTTTGTAGTTTCATGGTAATATGCTTGAATGCTGTATTGTTGGGGTTGATTCTTTCCCAATACACCCAATATATATTGTTATACGACATTTTTCCTCCAATTTTTGGATAAGGTCCGTTTAAGGAACCCAACGGAAATAAATGAAACCACCACCCACTGCGATATTTTCTGGCTAGGTTTGTACTAGATTGATCGTTATCTGCATCGAATGTACTAAATTCTACTGGACTTAAAGGTGAAGGATTTCGTCCTAGGACAGCTGGGCCATGCGGTCTGTAGATGGCGTAAATCCGATAATCGCTTTCTTGTGGAAGAATTGCGTATTTTTCATATTCCACAAATGCTTTGATCCCATCCCAGTCTTCCAGATCAATGCGCATTTGTGGGAATTTGTAGTAAACTGTCCTGTCGTGTAACACTTCATTTTGCAATGTTAGATAATAAATGTTTTCTAAGCCAACCCAATATTCACCAGCGAGAGAACCAAAGCCATGAACGTAGTCGTTCCATCCTCTTTCAAAGTTTATATTTCCATTTGCTCTTCTTTGAATTACAGACCAACCTCTTTTGCTTGTCTCAGAGTTTGCTGTATCCATATCACAGCGCAAAAAGATAGACTGAAATTGTTGTTTTATCCATATAGGGAAAACGCCATTTTCGGTATAACCGAGATTGAAAATGCTTGAACAGTCTGCAACGTGAAATACATGCGAATTACCGAAATACAATTATAGAGTGAACATATTAGAGCAATGGATCATAAATCTGGTTGCAAACTTCAATTAGAATATTCAAAAGAACAAGTAAAATACGATTTTGTGTGCTTACAGCGTTAACTACAGCATGTGGGCTACACCTGACAGTAGATGGAAAAGACGGACGTATCACTACAGTGACACAAATTCAGTTTTTGATCATAATATAGGAACCAGAAAAGCTACATCACAATCTTTTAACATTGTTGGAAAGTTTATTGCACAGAACATCTTACGATTTAATTTTTTGCACCGGTGTGACGCCACTGCGACGTAGTTGAACTGAACTACAATCAGCATTCAGAGACTTAATAAAGGTCAAAACGATTTTGGAAGTACACCGCTCGCTGCTTAACAAAACTACGTCAAGGACAAAATAAACACACTCGTCAGTCGTCACGCCGGGTCGCTGTCAAGTATACAACAGAATGAAGCTGTTCCAAGGAAGGAAAGTTACACATATCAAGCAAACGTCACAAGGAGTGCCTCAAGCGTGACGGCTCATTCCAAGTTTGCCAGATTGGCCGTTTTGAGGCCAAATTTTGGAAATTTGGCAATCTTTCAGGTTGGTTGGCCGTACAATTTTTGGATTGGCCGTTTTCATGGTCGTTTGGTCGAAAATATTTTGCGTTGGCCGTTTTTGAAAATAATTCTATATTTTAAGACTAAAAGTCAAATACAAGGCCTTTTTTTCAAAATCACCTGTGTGAGTGCTGCCTTGTGCAGGGAAAGCGAACTAGTGCGGGTGTATGCGATTGTGCTTGCTGCGTGGTGCAGGCCGTGAAAGCAAAGCCGTGTGTATGTGTTTGCCTGTTTATGGTTGATGAGGCTTATAGCAATACCTACTCTTCATATAGTTTTCTGATATTGCTAACAATCTTTATTACTGGTCAGTATTCACAGTGTTTTTTATGTTGCCACTATATATATCTTTAACAAACTATGGCGAGTGCTGCTTGGGGTAGCCAGATTAACCTCTGGAAATTAAGTGGTTTTTTAATTCCAAATGATTTTGCAACATGTTGTGCCTGTAGTATTTAACTGTAAAATTTTCGTAGCGTCATACAAGTTTCTACCTTGCCATAAATTTATTTTTTGCTGCCAATGCATTTAAGTATTATCTAGCATTATGTCATAAAGTCCACCAAGGGCACCATCATTAATGTTATATGTCAACAATATGCGTTTTTTAAGTGACCATTCCGTTGGAAGTCGGTATCTTGTTAGTCACCATAGGCGCAAAATGAACTTGTATTTGAATGCATTGTGACATCTTACCGCAAATTGCAAATTCTGTTTTTGAACTGTTCCAAGCTTGTGTGATGATTCCAAAGTTTGCAATGTGCATTATTTCAGGGCTGCGGAGCCGTCGTAAAAATGACACTGCTCCGGCTCCGGAGCTATTTTTTTTCATGAGCATGGCTCCGGCTCCAGCTACGGAGCTCTTGGTTTCCATGAGTGTGGCTCCGGCTCCGGAGCTCTGTCTTTTCATAACATGGTTCCGGCTTCTGTTCGTTTTTACACATTAATATTTTCAATTGTCTTTGGTGTGCCTCAAGTTGAATGGAAGCTGAAATATATCAACTACGCAAAACTAAAAGAATATACCAAATTTATTTGAGTTGGTTAATCTGGTAGTTTTTACAAGCAGCGCTCTTACCATGAGAAAATCAGCGAAAAAACAACAATCACAGGTACAGACGTTTAATAGAACGGTCACTAGCAGAAACGTACCTCAAGATAACGGTAATATAAACAAATTCTGGAAAGGCAGTCGCTGGTTTTGCTACCTGGTGTCCTTTTTTTGTTTCTTTCGACCGGAATCAAGAAAACGGCTGTTTGTAAAACTACATTTGTGTCCGAGTACTTTGACACGGTTCAGTCCCAATCGACCAAGTGGTTTGCACTCGGTGCATGCTTTGTGTGTTGCAGTCTTGGCGATTCCAGCTAACAGCTCTGCCCGAGCAAACCATGCAAAGAGCGCAGTGCAGACAGTCGATTACCTCTCTCGTGTGTTCTTTCTAACGTGCACACATTTGCATTAACACAAATGCCAAGATGTGCTTAAAAAAGCCCTTTGTTCGAATAAATAGTATGGTTTCTAGCACAAAATTCACCTTTGACTTTTTAAAAATAACTGAAAACTTCTGATTTCTTATTTTTTGCACTCATAATAAGCAGTGAGTGTATTTGGTTCCATGCTTGATGCTGCAATACGGAGAGTGTCGTGCATATTTGCATCTGAAATTCTGTTTCGACACTTGGATTTACAATATTTAATCTTAGAAATGAATTGTTTGCGAAGATAAATACTTCCAAATACCCAAATCAATTTTGATCACGTTTTGAAATCTTTGGAAATCTTGTTCTTAGGGGACACTCTTTGTAAAGCTACAAAAGCGTTTTTGTAGAAATTTTGCTTTCAGATCCAAGTCATTCTGCAATTCAATAAATTCCATTGCAGTGGTTTTTAACCTTCTCTCTACCAAACCTCCCTTGAGTAATTGTCCTTTGTTTCAAGCCCCCCTGAGTTTGAATAAGCTGTAAAAGCAAATGTATTTATTGGTAACTTTATTGATCAAAATTTCCATGTTCTAAAGCGCCCCCTTGAAATTGTTTCCCCCTGGGAGGCGTGCTCCCACGATTAAGAACCACTGTTCCATTTGAACATCTATTGGCAATGATTCAACATCAATTTCAAAGGGTATCGAAAACATTTTTATGCCACTTTCCAAATTACGAAAATCCTGAAATCGGCGATGAAATTCAAGTTGCAACTTTACAATTTATCAGCGTATTCAGGATCAGTATGTCACTTTCACCATCTCCAAGTGCACTTTGCAAACACGGAAAAGGTCAAACACATATTAGCGTAACTGCCTTTGCTGAAATTTTAGCTTTGCTTCAAACGCTTTAATTTCACCAAAAAGATGTGAATGAGTTTTCCTTTCTTTGGCAGGGTTGCAGAGTCGGAGGTAAAATGTTCCTTTCCGACTCCAAGCTTCCAAAATTTTCTGACACCGAATTTTTAACATAACGTGAATGAAGTTTGGCTGTCAGTTTAATTTTGTAGCAACTACCAATGAATGGAAATCGTGGTGCACAGCAAGAATTCTGTTTCATTAAAATTTTCAAAAGAAGTTGTACCATTTCAACAAGCACAAGTTAGGATTTCAAACTTAAGAGTGCGATGTAAAAAATGATTCAATTGGACTTACGGCGTCAGAGTCGGATGAAAAATCTGAGTTCTAGTGATCTTAAAAATCCGACTCCAACAAACTATCTGATGCATTCAGATAGTTTAATCTTCTGTTTTATCCACCAAGAAAACAAGTTTTGAAAGCTGCCGAGCATCAGAAAACTCATGCTAGTTCCCTTTAGAATCCACATAAAATGCGATTTCTTGTCTTAAATCCCACACTCTCTTCAGTGTTTCTCCCCTGCTAAGCTAGCAATTTTGTTAAAAGTAGAAGACATCTTTGTAATTTCCATCGATTTCCTCCATGTGCTGGTTAAATTGTTTTGACTTTTGGTGTAAACACATCTTACATTAATTAATTTACTTACACGAAATTGTTAAAATACAAAACAGTTCTAGGAAAGCTCGCGGTCCGGATTGGAACCCTTCGCGGGCCGGATCTGGCCCGCGGGCTGGACGTTGGGGACCGCTGGATTACACAGTTGCAAAAGCTATGGACTTTACTGTAATATACCTACTTATTACAGCTTAGTTCTTTTTAGATTGCTACACTACTACAGGCCCGGTTTGATCATTCTGACTAGAAGGTAAGATGTGGCAGTTAGCGTTTTTCTTAATTCTACAAGTACTGTAACACCACGCCTATATCCAGCTACGATGCCACAGCCCTAGCGATGGTTAAACCAAGGAAACATCAAACACTGGCAGATGCATTGTTGCAGTCTAGTATCGTAACTCGTAACAATCGCGTTTAGCGCGCAATTACAAACACTATTTTAGGTAACGTAAGTCTAGTTTTCAGTCATTTTGGCAAAACCGTCAGTAGAAGGGACCCGGAGCCAGAGTTACCTCTCATATGGCCGTAGTTCCATATAATGGTTTTATTGGTTTTATTCTTCACGCACATCCCGTTCGTGGTGAATCACACAATCAACGCAACACCACCGGAGAGGTTGCAACAGTCACAACAGACCACGTTCATAACAAGAACAGTTCATAACAAACCACGTTCATAATAGACCCGTTCATAACAGACGAGTTTATAACAGACCCATTCAATTTTTTTTATGATTCGGCTTGGGTGACCGCCAAGGAATTTTGAAAGACCGTAGCTTATCAGAGCCAAAAAAATAGCCATTTTAAAACAGCCTGAAACTCATTTTAAAGCAAAGCGTGAAAGAGGTGTGGGAACGCCGTTCCCACGCGTTCCTGCCCCACTACACCCCTGGGCATAACCCACAAACTATAATGTATAATCGCGTAGCGGTATCAATATTGTCTTGCAAGCACGTTATATCACTTAACGCATACTGAAGGCAACTGCACTGTTATTTTTATTAGTTAGGTCACTGTATGGCACATTTGATAGTTTGTTTTGCGTAGTTGTTATTTCTGCGGCATTATCCTTTCCCATGTGCACCTGGGCTTATAATCCTTTCAATTGAAACCAGGGATCCCTATGCTGGATATTTTCATCCAGATATGTTTTTTTTATTCGACATGGGTGTCTAGGCTTAACTATAAAAAGTCCTGTTAAATCTGTTTTCGAAGATATAAATTCAGCAACAAATACAGTAGCTACAATAAATCGAATAATATGAGTATGTTACAGTGTTCGCATGCGCTAATCATGTAAAAAACATACGCATACCAGAAGGGGGAGGCCTTGGCCTCCATGGACTTTGAAATTTGACATTTTTCTATGAAATTATCAGCAAAAAAGTTGTGTCCTCAGTTTCGGGTGGGAAAAATGAAATTTCCCCATTTTGGCCCCCCTAGAAAAATCCTTCCGACGCCTATGCTGGAAGAAACAAACATTTTCAATCGGCTTCATACCCTCATAACAGTACAAATATCAAACAGGTTACATGCGATCCGTTGCACTCAACCATGCAGCTGCGTGGGATTAGCCTAAGCCGTGCGTACAACAAACAGGCAAAAATAAATTACTAAAAGTTACATAAACTATTGGAAGATTTGCATTTGGATGTACGATGTATTACACTAGGTTACTGTCTCAGATACCTATTGAAGAAAGTAATGAAACAGCTTTAAAACTGATTGTTTACATTTCTTGGTTACCCTATATGCATGAAAAATAAATAATAATTTCTATTATAGGAAGGACTTGCTGCCAGCTTAGGGATTTTAGATCCCGCTGCCTCTGAAGATCTCACAAAATATAATGATTCAATAGCAAATGAGACCCTGCGTTTTTCCCATCTTGTGCCTGAAGGTCAGCTGCATTGTTTGGACGATGAATAGAGGCTATTCCGGCAGATTAAACATTTCTTCTTGTTCACTAAATATATTCCTGATTTCTGGTATTTCTGTACGTAATTTCAGAGACGGCTTAGGGAGCTTGAATTTTGTAATACAGCTGATCTTATGACTAAATATACAGTTTTCCACACTCTTCTGCATCAGCAGTAAAAATGTGTTAACTGTTAATCATATGAAAATGAAGACAAAAACACAGTTAACACACTCGCTGTAATAGACACTGTTAGGAATGATTGTTGGCAAGCATTGGCGAGGACGAGAGTAATGAAAAACGCCTTGAGCAAGTTTGCGTAACTCAGAAAGCTAGAAGAGACATATTGATCAACATAAATTTGCTGCTGTCGCAAAAGTCTAGTTCGTTGTAGTTTGGACAAAATTCTGAAACGACAAAGAGTTACCGTTTTTAAGCGACAAACGCGAAACAAGATTTCCTGTAAAATAAACTGTTATCGATTTATTTTCGCCATTTTTATGGCTTCTTCGTCGTCGTTTGAGCCAGTTGTTACTATACACTGCTGGGCCGCAGTAAATTTCGGGACAGGCGTTTCGCAGCCAATCAATTGTCTCATCATCCAGAACCGCAGGTCGTGCATCCCATGGGGAGGTCGATGGATTGGACATTGTAGGACGACATGGTCGACGGTTTGTTCTTCTGCGCCACACTCGCAGCCGGAGAGGAGGCCATACCCCATTTGTACAAGCAGGAGTGGGAACGGATTTGTGACCTAGGCTTGTGGAAGCTACCGTGGTAGTGCTTAATAAAAAAGGTTTTCTAGTAACATTCACCAACGAATATTCAAACAGTAGATCTGTTTTAAGAGACTCATGCAGTTTTGCACTTTTTCCGCGCCAGAAATTTTAGACTGACTGTACGATTCTATCGTGATTGCTCACTATCAGTGAAAAAAACATGTATGACATGTTTTTAAGGGCAAGTGCAACTGTCCGGTTGGTAGTTGGGTAAGTGGACAGTTGTGCTAGTTGTACTTGTTTTAGCGGGCAGTTGTAGGCTAATAATTGGCAAATGTCCTGTTGGCAGTTGTCTGTTACAGGCATCTGCATGGCCTTGAACTACTGAGGCAAGCACAAGAGAAAGATGGTAATTCGGGGCATTAAACTAACAGGAAAGCAACCACCAGCAGTAGAGCTCTCTCGACGAGTTCACTCTACTGATACTAGGTTGCACTAACATCATATAGGGATAAGTGAATTACGATAATTCGCTTGTGGTATATATCACAGTGACTTGTTATTCATGGACA
>Ga0210059_1015990_pt1 | contig 10868 bp, 8 predicted proteins | sample Ectturendosymbi2_FD_188042 | JGI IMG/M metagenome (GOLD analysis project Ga0210059, IMG submission 188042) | Ecteinascidia turbinata endosymbiont from Florida, USA - Sample 2 (SPAdes) (version 2) | ecosystem: Host-associated > Tunicates > Ascidians > Unclassified | place: Key West, Florida... | reverse complement strand
CCCATGGTGATTCGGCGCCCAGGGAATTGTGACCCCTTGCCCATCCTCGGTACGCCCCTGATCACAAGTGCATCGATGGTTGGATGTTCATACTAGATTTGGATCAATTATATGGCTTCAGTTCAACTACAATTACAAATATTTATTTAAGTTTAATTTTACATTAAAAAAATAACAATAAATCATTTTGAACAATACACTTTGATCTTGCAATGATGATGTTCTTTTTCAATGCAACGCAAGGCGAACTCATGCTACAAGAGAAAACATACAATCACGACACGAGTCAACAAAGTTCAGTGATGTTCTTTATAAGAAATGCTTCAGTCAAATAGTTTAGAGCAGGCTTCTCAAACTAAAATTGCTCCGAGGGCCAAATGAGGACTTATAAAGTAATCCGAGGTCCGCATTATTGACGCAACAATGGTGGTACCTGAACATTACAAAAAACAGCCTTTACATCCTATTTCCTGCGAAAGGTATCATGACTTTCAGGCAAATCATTTCTAGCCATCTCTACGTTCTTTTACAAAGAGCTTGTTCACTCGCTGGCTGAGAACTTTTAAACACCGATTAATAAACCAAATAACTTAAATGTCAATTATTTGAAAATTCCAATAAAAGCATTGCGGGTCGCACAAAATTTCTTCGCGGGCCGGGTGTTTGAGACCCTTGCTTAGACAGCGATACTAAACTTCCACGGTGAGACACTACAGTGTAACCAGAATGAGGCCGAATAGGTCATGCCCCCTTCCCGAATTAAACTTTTCAATATGCTTCGCTGATCCTCCATAGACGGAACTGAATCAAGTAGCGACCAGTTCACAACAAATCTGGCGTGTTCTCATTGAACAAGTTGCAGAAATAAGGCATGCAGCGTTATTTGCCAAGTTGCCATCTTTTGCGGACAACACTGTCAGAGATACAACCATAATAGAGGGTAAAAGCCTGGTACTCTCGAAAAGCAGATGGTACATTTTTTGGCGGAGTACATGTTGAGGTACTGTGGAAACTCATGGGAAGAATCAGACTTAGCAAGCGCGTGATCTAGTCCAAGAAAACCACGCCACAGAGCGCAATGTTATGGTGCAACGACGTGGTTTCCTACGGCGTGGTTGCATTGCAGGTAAAGTGATACAAGCTGGTAGTATAGCGGATTAGTGGCCACAATTTTGAAATGTGCTACAATTCCTGGTTAGCACAACACACAAAATGTGTCATTTTCAAGCTTGAAATTTCAGAGCACAAGTTTGAAAATGCTTGCAGGCAAACTATCAATAGCCATTAATTAACCCTGGTGAGCTCATGTGAAAGCTGTTGCAATCACTGCACAATCTTAAACCACGACGCAAATGGCACTAGACATCACAATGCAAAAGATATTACACATTTCCTGGAAACCTATCATAGGCACACAGATAGGTAACCTCAAAATGCATGCGTTTATTTAGATGAGCAATATTTTTGCGATAGCAGTGCGAAAAAAACGAGAAAACCGCAAAGTTCTGCATCAGGTATGAAATCACATTTTGCTGAAAAAGGGAAAGGTAACGATTCCACATAGAAGGAAGCAGATGGAGAACAAGGGTATATGTAGCTTGGACTTCTTGATGGTTTAACATGATCAGTAGCCGTTGAGGAACAGAAGTGTTTGGAGGTGCGAAACATTTTTGTCCGATTTTTCGGATGTTTGCCCGAAAAAGAAGTGCTAAATAACTGCCAATAAGCGAAAGCAACTAAAGGTGGCATTAGCATCTTCCAATACAATAAATGGGGTAGGGTTCAAGCCTTGAGGGGTCACGCAACTATCATATCACTTTTTAAGGGTTCACACAAGATCAAAGTTGAACATTTGTTCAGTCGCCAATGCCAGGAAAGGGTTTGCAATTAACTTTGTATAACCACTGTACTAGATCCCAAAACTGTCATCAACGATTTTTTTCAAAAATATAATAAGCATGTTTGATTTAGAAGAGAATTTTTTTAATTCTGCGTAAATTTTTCCGGTTTTTTACCAACTTTTGACCGATTTTTTCGCAAAATTGTAAGGTGTGGGTCGCACCCCCTTCACCCCCATATCCTACGACAATAAATTGACCCCACTCAATCGATTCTCTACCACCTTTGCCAAAGGATGTGGTAGAAGCGTACACAGACTCAGCGGCCAGTGATGAACAATCATTAAATGCTTGGCGCGAGACGATCGTTCTGTCCAACGGTTTAATTATGACTGCTACTAACACGCTACTGTAAAAGTCACCAGGCTTACACAAACGTGCAGGACCAGGAGATCCTACTGAATAAAGTGGAAGGCTCTGACGGACCAGCTAGGATGTAAGAAACACCTTTGGAGACAGATTATCGTCTTTGTTGCGAGCGCTTCCAGAATGCACAGCGGACGCTGATGTTGAGATGGAGTGGCGTCTGTTCAAAGCATCTGTAGCTTCATCTGCTGCTTGCGTGTGCGGACGGAAACGAGTCGGTGTGGCGAATAATGGCAAAAAAGTAACCCTTTGTCGGAACAAAGAGCGAAAAGATGTTATTCAAGCAACGAAAGTAGCCTGCAAGACATGGCTTTGGTACAAACCCTCTTCTTTGCATTCGCGGTACGTTGAGGCGCGGAAGTTCGCAGACCTCACGGTGAAAAAGTCGAAAATGCAATCTTGGGAGAATTTCGGACACAAACTGTTTTCCAATCACTGGCAAGCCGACAAACTGTTCTAGCAAACCATCCGGCGTTTTTGCAGCAAAATCTCATACAGCCAGATCCATCAAAAATCAAATTGGTGCCTTGCTCAGCAATAAAAAGGACATTCTTGGTAGACGGCAGTGATGTGGCCGAATCATATTTATCGAGTCATGAGTCGAGTCACAAGTCTTTAGATTCAGAGTCATCTAAAATTTTTTCGAGTCAAGTCCTGACTTGGTCGCGTCGAGTCAGAGTCGAGTTACAACAACTGTCAATTCACACCGACTCATTGGTTGACAAGCTTGATTCAAGTATGTACTTTCCACGATGGGTGTAAGCAATGAATCCATCAGCAAATTTTTAATAGGAAATCGATTTCACGTAAAATTACGCATCCTCAGTCCTGAAAATTGCAAGCAAAGCTTGCGGGTGAGAAGTTGAAAGGCTGAAGTAACAGCAGAGAAAAAACAAACTCAAGACTACAATCAACATTTCGTAACACAAGCTCAAAATCATAACATCTTAACAAACTGACTGACGTCAAGGATACTAGTGGCGACAAAAACAACTGACTCATGAAATAAGTGTTTACTCAAAAAATACGTTTACTCAAATAAATAAAAGACTGAAACATCTAACTAGTTGATGCTAATGGCTGAAAAATTTCTCCAACTAAAAACTAACTCTTGGTGAAAAGACTAACAACGGTAGAGAAAAATAGTACGCCATGTGCGGGCAGTAAGTCTCTGGGTACGCATTTAAACCTGCCACGAGTTCGCTTTAAACGTTGCGGTGGGAGTAAGCAAGCTGTATTGAGAGAAAAGCTAGCGCACAAACCGGAAGACAACATCGGATTAAGTCAAACAACACAAACATCGTAATAATTATTTCACATGGGGTAGGATCATGTTCTGAATGTTGATTTGCGCGTCAATTAGGTGATACCATTTATTTTCACAGATATCCAGAGGGTGACAACTTGGTTGTTCGACAAAAGTAACGGTGTATGCTTCGTGCAGAGGTGGCTTGTTTATAGTGCCGTGGTTCTCTGAATAGTGCCGCGACAAGGCCATCTGGTCCTTGTCGCTGTCAGTTTTACCATCTTGTTTGTTCCAATTACTGCGATGCGCTGACCATCTTTTGGAAAATTTGTTGCTAGTTTGACCAACATACTGTTCATGACATATCACACAAGTCGCGACTTGTCGCTTAGCATCAACTAGTTAGATGTTTCAGTCTTTTATTTATTTGAGTAAACGTATTTTTTGAGTAAACACTTATTTCATGAGTCAGTTTTTTTTTGTCGCCACTAGCATTCTTGACGTCAGTCAGTTTGTTAAGATGTTATGATTTTGAGCTTGTGTTACGAAATTTTGATTGTAGTCTTGAGTTTGTTTTTTCTCTGCTGTTACTTCAGCCTTTCAACTCTTCACCCGTAAGCTTTGCTTGCAATTTTCAGGTCTGAGGATGCGTAATTTTACGTGAAATCGATTTCCTATTAAAAATTTGCTGATCGATTCCTTGCTTACACCCATCGTGGAAAGTAGGAAAGTACATACTTGAATAGAGATATGTGCAAGTTTGACTCATCGCAAAAAGACGAAAGCAGATGGCAGTCGACTGATTCCTCGAAAGCATACAGAAACACTAGTGCTTTTAAGCTTGATTCAGTGTCAAGTCAATTCAAATTAAAAATTACTTTTTTTGTTTCAGCTACAAACGCGAGCCTGACAAGCTAAAGTGTGATGCCCAGTGAGCTAAAATGTGGTGTTTAGTGTTGTTTCAGCACTTTTGTTGCAAGGTTACTCAGATCTAAGTATTTGTTGAAAGCAATTTATTTTTTAGCTTTCATTTCACTTTTCACTTTTGCTCTCAGTTAATTCCATAAGTCTAGCCTAACCCTGCTGCAATAAATATACCTCCTTGTCTTTCACTTGACTCAAGAAAGACCCGAAGTAAAAGTGTGAGGCGGACTGCCACGGCGCATTTTTTCAAATCAAGGCACTTCAAGCACCATTTTTGCGCAAATTTAACCCAAACTTACCCAAATTTCCCCTAACTTCCCCGAAAAGAACTTAAGTGAAACATGATCTCCAAAAAAATGCCTGCACTTTGATTTTGGATGCCATTTTTGTAAAATCAAAGCACATACAGCAATTTTGCGAAGGTTTTCACACATTTTGCCCGAATTTCCACAGATTTTGCCCGGATTTTAAGGGATTTTGCCCGGATTTCACCAAATCAATAGTTTTGGGGGTGCGGTTGCACCCCCTGCCCCCCAGCCTCCTACACCAGCGCTGCTGCTCCCTTGATGAATAACAAAATCTCAGCTCTAGCTATTGTCAGATGAAATCCCTGACCCTGTAAAATACTAGTATAACACCACTAGGAGACACAGTCACAACAGAATATTTTTGCCAATATTAATCATGCGTCACTGATGCAAAAAAGTTTATTTTTTTGCTTGCAAATTAACTGTGTTTGTCAATAAGACGTTTGGAGATATTGTAAAAATGACTCTGAGTTGAGTCTTGTGTCACTCATTGTAATTCGAGTCGATTCATTTGCTAAAAAACGTGAGGCGAGTCATCACAACATCGTTTCTAAACATGACTCGAGTCACTAAAAATAGTTGAGACATGGACTCAATCGCCATCGCCTGCAGATGGAGGGAGTATTTCAAACATCTTTCAAATCCAGTCACTATCACACTACTGGACACACACAAGGTAGAACTGGGAGAGGAAAATACAATCACTGCAGCCGAAGTCCTCCCAGCCTACCTGTTTAAATACTGAAGGCTGGGAAGGCTGCAAGTTGCAATGAAATCCGACCTGAAATGCTCAAAGCCTTGAATCGAGGAGTTCTTTAGCTGACTCGTGCGTGTCACTTGGCCTGGTGTTCTGGCTGGGCACCGAAAGATTGGCAAATTGGGGAAATCATCCCCATACAGAAAAAGGGCGACAGGACTGTATGCACCAAATACCGGGGCATCTCTCTCCTTTAACCGCCATAAAAAGTGTGTGCGCAGTGCCCTGAAAAAAGATGCAGCAAAATAATTGAACCAAAGCTGGGTGATACCAGCGCGGTTTTCTTCATGGACGTAACACTAACACTACAGTTCAAATTTTCACTCTCCAGAAAACTTTCGAGAAATCTTGGGAGTATGCCAAAGACGTTTACACATGTTTTGTGGACCTCAAGAAAGCACACGACAGGTTTGCTTTGGTCTAGTGCAGTGGTTTTTAATCTTTTTTGTCTCATTTATCCTTTAACAAAATCAAAAAATTAATTTTATTTGACCCCAACAATGTTTAGTTTGTTAAGGCGTGACTTTTCTGGAAAGGGTCCGGTGCACGTTCTTGGAAAACGTTAGTAAACTTACACTCAGTTATATTAATTTTTGTGCTTACTGGGACCAATTGTAGGATAATGCTTGTACAAACTTATCAGTCTCTGAGATGAAATTTTAATAAATTGCTCTTTCAAGCAAGCATGAATATTTTAAAGAAATGGTTCGCTGAGGTAATTGAAATTCAAAAATCAATTTCATGCGAACCGGCACATCACTGGATCAAGGGGCAAAATATTTGGAAGAAGGAATGCACAGCCATGTTTAAATTTTTCTTATTTTGAAAAATGACAAACAATTCAACCAGCTAGTCACTCAGTGAGACTTTTGTGCTTGTTTTCTACGCACAATATCTGAGATTCTGGGAACATTGGTTGAGAGAGATACTCTCATGTCACCTTTGGGAATCAGTTGAGATCGATATTTTGTTTTATGGCCATCACTGAGGAGGACCCTGCCTCACACAGTTAAGCATTCTGAAAATTTTGGAACATAAAATTGCGATAGACTTAACAGTTTCATCAACACTAAAAAGGCCTTCAAAAAACTATCCATGTTTTATTTTGAGACGTTTTGGATTCCTAATCCACCCTCAGTCAAAAAATAAAGCAACACTTGGCAATGCTAGCAATTCAAAACCAAAAGACTCTGTGACGCAAGAAATAACAGTGTGACGCAAAAGACGTCAAAAGCAACACCAAGATCGCCAACCCTGTCAAATTCGCTAAAAGTAAAAGCAGGACCAACAGCTATGCAGAAAGTGCTAAGACAAAAGCTACGTAAGGTCGTAATCCAGGAAAACAAGCCAAGATCAGCAGCAAGAGACCGTTCACAGAGCACTGCTAGCGAAGGATGCAAAAATTTTAACAATTACCAGTACTACAACCAGCATGATATGTCTACGTCAACACCAACAACAATGCACGAAGGATGTATCAACATAAGAAATGAACATCAGCCAATTATTTGACATAACAATCTACGTATTGAAGAGGTACAAAGGGGTGTATAAAGGGGTGGAGAAATTGTCTACATTAATCTCGGATTGCTGTTCTTGTATCAGAAGTGTCTCTTTAATTAATAATTCGCGGTAGTTAAAAGCAGGGGCCAAGATTTCGGGATTTTTAAAGTCCATGAAATGACCTGGATATGTGTATAAATGTTTGACTACATCGGTAGCTTGGTGGTTGGATTTAAAAGGTTGTGTTCATCCAGGCGAAATTTCAAATTTTTTTGAGTTTGTCCAGTATAAGAATGACCACACGAACATTTAAGTTTATATACCACATTGCATCGTTCCAGATGTGCTTGTCCTTGTACTTAAAATGATCTCCAATCGTATGTGTTTTATGAATGAGAGACAGATGAGCAAGTTCTTTCAAGTTTTTTTTCATATAAAAAGAAGGAAGACGAAATGGTACTCACTAGAGAAGAAAAAGAAACTCTCATGTCACCTTTGGTTTGTTTTTTGTTTTTAGAATTGCTTATGTTATTTGTTTTTAGAATTTCTAATGTTCATACATGCTTCGTGCATTGTTGTTGGTGTTGACGTAGACAATCGTGCTGGTTGTAGTACCGATAATTGTTAAAATTTTTGCATCCTTCTCTAGCAGTGCTCTGTGAACGGTCTCTTGCTGCTGGTCTTGGTTTGTTTTCGTAGATTACGACCTTACGTAGCTTTGTTTTAGCACTTTCTGCATAGCTGTTGGTCCTGCTTTTACTTTTAGCGAATTTGACAGGGTTAGCGGTCTTGGTTTTGCTTTTGACGTCTTTTGTGTCGCACTGTTATTTCTTGCGTCACAGAGTCTTTTGGTTTTGAATTGCTAGCATTGCCAAGTGTTGCTTTATTTTTTGACTGAGGATGGAATAAGAATAATCCAAAACGTCTCAATATAAAACATGGATAGTTTCTTGAAGGCTTTTTTAGTGTTGATGAAACATTCTGAAAATGTTTAATAACTTCAAATGCGCGCTTCGACAGCGTTGGAAATTCTTCGTCCAATTCACACCAAAATTTGGAAAAGTCACATTGTGCAAGATATGAATTTGGAATAAAACCTTGTTTTAACATTGAAGATCAATCAGTTCGTCTTTATGAAGCACTTTGACAACACGAGCCCGTGCCTTGATAAAATTTACACGTTCAGTTACATGTTTCAAGACTTCAAAACTAATTTCAAATATTCGGGAAGGGCTTTACTCGCCAGTGCATGTCGATGAAGAATACAAAGAGGACACATGACGTGCAATGCCCGTTTATTCACCAGAGTTGTAAAACCTGACTTCACTGAGCATAGAAGAGGCGCCTTCTGTGCATAGCGACTAGCGAGCCAATGTGATTCCACGAGTTTATTTTGTTGAAAGAAATTATTCATTTTCTAAACTGCATGTGTATATCGACAGTAAACCAAGAAATACGTGCAGTTCGACACGTCAGTTGACTCCAGGGACGGCGGAGAGCAGGAAAAGGGCGAGGGCATTGCCCCCTGCCCTTTCAAAAAGGGGACAACAGAGGCGGAGGTGTCTTCTTCATAGCAGTATCATGGATAATTTCATGGTTTATCAAAGTCGATTTGAAATACATTTATTGCCACTATTCGCGCACCCAGAAAATTCTGAATGGTTTTCTATAATTTCCGCTACTATTTATGAGATTAATATTGTTGCTGAACAGAAACAAACATATTGGTAACGATTTGCTTGTTTTTTATAAGTTTCCACTGCCCTCAACTTTTTACTGACCCCCCTGCCCTACCGTTGTTCGGGCGTCCCTGGTTGATTCATCTAGCTGAAGGGTGACTCTTGCCTTAGTTCGAATTTCATCTGCTACACGATCTAAAATATCACGAGACATTCACTTACACGACAACATACTGCGTAAATACATTTTTTACGTTTCTTTTGCTCTCATTTCCATCATATCCATTGTGTACGGTTTAATAAGTCACTCTCCAATTGTATGCGGTTTCTTTCGCTATTGCAAAAGCATCGCTACACGATGCTTCCAATCTTAAACGTGTCTTCAGAAACGAACCCTGATATATTCAGAGTTCCTCGTGCACGAAATTGAGCGCAATAGGTCTGCAAAGACATGTGGTTGTCATGTATGTGTGTGGGATGGAGTGTGAAGCGACAAGCGAGCTTACAAGATTGACGGCTCCATTGAACCATTACCAGGCACTTTGGAGAAAAAGATACACTGAGGTTTTTGAACATCATCTGTTATAATGAAGTCGACCCGAAGACCAGATATGATTCTAGATAAGTTATCGTCTTCGATATAATAACTGAGAATGCTGAAACCTGCATTTGCTAACTCATGAATAACTCATTCACTAAAAAGACCTAAAAAGGCTGTCCACTATCCAGTCTGCAGCATACTGTGAAATGAAAGATAACAATGACACTAGAGTCTGACCATTGTGAAAGCAGCAGTGGTGAAAGTAGAATAATTTTCTTACCGGAACGATCCAGTATTTGTCAATACCGTCCCAAAATATCAGCCAAAAATATAAAAAAGCAATCAAGAGCACGTCTACTTTTGGCCCACCCTGTATTGTACATTTTAAAAATACAAAAACATACGGTACATTCTGAAAACCACCACTTCAAAAACAACCAAAATACGTTATAGGCTACGTACGGCAACTTGCGCTATCTCCGAAAGTGGTTCAGGCAATGCAACCTGAGTTGTCTAAATTTAACACCTCATACTATAACCTACTTGCTAATACTGTATTTGCAATTTACATACCCTAAAATAGCAAACCTGATACTAATACTTTATATCGGTTGCAGGGCCCTAGGCTGTTTCAAAGGGGGTTCTTGTGAAACGTTTGCGATTGATGTCATACAAATTAGTACTACAGGCAGGGCCGGATTTAATTGATGCAAGGCCCTAGGCTAATCCATTTGTGAGGACCCATCTTCCATTGCTGCGAGAAAGAAAATGGAAAGCGCCAATCAATTTGCAAAAATCGGAAAATAACGCTCTGAACGTACTGTCATTAAAAAGTTCTCAATCATAACTGAAGTGCCCAGGATCACTGGGTTTGTTGTTGCATTCGACTCAAAAGCGTTAAAATACAGGAAATTGTTGGAATCCTACTTGGCTGGTGAGAACGGATTATTAACTACCACAGGCGAACCAACCGAAATCGCCACAATTGAAATATTAGACAAAACACATGGTCTACGTTTTTTATAAGAATCACATCTGTTTTTTCTTATCTGTGTTAAAAAAAAAACAAACACACTGCACCTATATAGCATGTGCGGTGGCATAAAGACTTTAAAGCACAACGTGAGGACGACGTTGCAACTCGCTTACCACGGCTGTAAAAATCTCACACACACGAGCAAACACCTCACGTAAAACGCACCCAAATGGTTGTAACTGTTAGGTTCACGATTCGCGTAACTTCACTCCACAGGTGAAAGAAGCAAGGGATAAAAATCTGTGATTGATTCCTTGCTTATTACACCTGAGGAGTGAAGTTACTTGAATACAGATATGCGCAAGTTTGAAACATTGCAAAAAGAAGAAAGCAGACCGCAATCGGCTGGTTCCTCTAAAGCCTATAGAAAACCTTCTAGAGCTTTTGATTGTTCACGATTCGCGTGTTTCTTACTTTTTCAGACTGGTAAGAATCAAATGCAACTAAACTGTCGCGTGAAAAGATGTGGAGTTAAAAATGAGAACCGTCGCCAGAAAGTCTTGAATAGGGGATTTAAATTTTCGCAAGGGGGCTTGTCATACTGAAAATCTGGTAAAATCTTTACTGATTTGTAGTGTTTCATATTTAAATTTGGAAGGGCTGAGCTTGC
>Ga0210059_1015989_pt1 | contig 10868 bp, 4 predicted proteins | sample Ectturendosymbi2_FD_188042 | JGI IMG/M metagenome (GOLD analysis project Ga0210059, IMG submission 188042) | Ecteinascidia turbinata endosymbiont from Florida, USA - Sample 2 (SPAdes) (version 2) | ecosystem: Host-associated > Tunicates > Ascidians > Unclassified | place: Key West, Florida... | reverse complement strand
CTTACCAGGGCGGGGAAGGCTTTGACGGATGTGTGGAGTGGGAGGATTGGTAATCGATTTTGGGATGTGTTGTTTGATTCGCTCTTCTAAGCGCTGAGACGTGCGACCAACGTACCGACTGTCAATCCTACATCACTTCCTACAACCATCAGTCCCTACAGTTACATTTGTCGAAAGGTCCGTTTGAATGGAAAATCTGAACTTTGAGGTTTTTGGTTATGACGCTGAGTAGCAACTTAATCACATTTACTTCAGGAGCGACTGCAGGCCAACAGCGTCACTCGGGCTTATCACGCGATTTATACTGACCAGTGCTGCCACACTCTTATCAGCAAAAATCACTAGATTTTTTAAAATTAATTAACATATTAATTAATTATGTCAATTGCAGTGTTCCTACAAAGAAGTGAAAGTACCGTCATGGCCAATATTGCAGCAATAAACAGCACGGAAGTGAAAATAATAAGAAACTCAAATTAGAAACACTTGTTCGTTCTGTAGTCGTGGTGGCGGACGGCGGTGCAAATTTTCAAACAACGATTCACGTAATCTATTGTTTACGGATTAAAAAGGGCTGGAAAGTAAAAAAAACGATCTTCTTCAAAAACATACTTCGCAAAAATCACTAGATTGCATTGAAATATCACTGGATCACTAGGTCAGTCTAAAAATCGCTGGATCGGTCTAAAAATCACAAGATCTAGTGAAATCTCACTAGGCGTGGCACCATGGGTGGTGGAACCTTTTTCAAAGTGGGGGGGGCACAAGTACACGTTGAAAAGAAATTATAGCAAATTTTGTGGTTTGGATTGGCAACTGTGACGTCACAAGCATTGAAATATGACGTCATTACATATACACCATATGAAGGTCTAAATTACATTATTTTAGACAAAACTACACCACTATGAAAACGTATCGGTGAACCACCTGAAATTCAAATAGGCTGTTACAGCGGCGACCCAGGTCATCAGCGTCACTCGGGCTAATCATACGATTTATTCTGACTGACTGACAATAAAACTGTTCGACGTTTGCGTCACTGAAACTTCCATTAGCTTTCATTCTGGCTGGCATTATCGTTGCCCTGTGACGTTATGTTATGCAAAAATAAATGAGAAATTCTCATGATAACTTCTCCATTGTCGAGTAACGTACGTCACAGAGAAATGATAACGCCACAGTGGCGGTTCTAACGGGGCCTGGGTGGGCCATGGCCCATCCCATATTTTTGGCTGGCCCCCTGCTTGGCTCTCCAGTTTTTTGCTTAATTTCATGTTCAAGTTCGTTTGATTGACACATACATCAGACAACTTTCAGCCAGCAAAACTTTAAACAATATGAAGACTTTCTGGCAACGGTTCTGACGATATTCACAAACCTAGGTCACTTGTAACATGAACGCGAAAGGCCGAACATGGAACGAAAATATATGAACAGTGACAAGGCCCAAAGAAAAGAGCCCGAGTTTACAACTTAGTGAAGTGAGACCGTGGGTGGTGGAACAAACATACAAAGCATGCAGGCTCTCATTCTCCGATATAAATCGTAATCGAAGACTCGGGCGAAATCCGAGGAGTCTGTATGCCGGAGTAGCCATTGGGCTGTTAAAAACACAAACAACACAGCTTAAAAAACAGGCAAAAATGACACAGCATTGATACCTTTCTTAAACACATTCAAAATCACAACTCTTATTCATCTTGAACGCAAAAGTATCATGACTGAATACTCATTCTACAACTGCATTAGATACCGGAACGCAAAGACAAGACAAAACATACGTATCAATTAGCAAATTGTCCGTAAGGATGCCAACTGTGTTGCCAATGCAGAAATGAAATATAGCTGTTTAGCCTTGCCAATACAAAAACAAAAACACAATTGAAATTGATCTGTCAAATATTTCATTTTGCGTATAAGATTCAGTAAAATTTCATTATTTGGAATGGTTTTAAAATGCTTGAAATTACCCAAATTTTTTGATGGTGTGGCACGAACTTTTCCTACACACAAGCATATGGGTGTCGGAAGAGGGGCAGGAATTTGAAAAATTCAGCAAAAATGCTGTTTTGTTAATTTCGAGTGGTAAAACAAATTTCACATCATTTGGCCGCCCGTAGAATAACTTTAGGAAATATCCACTAGTGCCCCCCCCTGGATAAATCCTTCCGACGACCATACACACAAGTATGTAAAATGGCACCATTTTTGTGAAAAATTGTGTTGTATTTCACCATCTGGCAACACTGTTCAACAACACAAATGCGGTAAGCAATCCATAGCAGGGTGACAGACTGTGCACGGTGCATTCTGCTAAACAATTATGAAATCCTGCCAAATTCACTGCCAATTACAATATGTTAGAAATAATATCGACAATATGCTGTCAAAATTCTGCAACGTTTTTTCATTAAACGATGTACTTTATCACTGAACCCAATACTAATTGTGTTACTAAAACTTACGATATATAGGCAAAAAAGTTAAGGGGTCAGGACCCCAGAAATAAAAGTGGGGGGTCTAGGCCCATGCGGCATACGGTTCCGCCACCTATGCGTGGCACCAGTGATGCTGACGGAATGCCCGTACGAGACTTGCGTCACTGAAATTTCCATTTGCTCTAAATCTGACTGGCATTATCATTGCTCTGTGACGTTAGTTGCGTAACAATCAATGAGAAGTTCTCATGAGAAATCGTCCATTGTTGCGTAAAGGACAATTTAACGTTCATTTGAAATTATTCTCGATTGGGAACTCTCCATCGAATTAGAATTCAAATGCAACGTTCTATGCAATTCCATTGCTTCAAAAAACATTCAAATTGATATGATTATATTTTGCAAAATAGTATTTTGTTGCAGATGGCAACTCGGGTTCTAACGGCAACGGGTGAGCCCTGCAATGCACGAGCGAACGACGTCGAGAGATCGCCTTCTTCTAACGATATGTTTTGTAAGCAAGCTCGTGTTCTAAAATATAAATCGTAATCGAAGACTCGGGCTGAGTCAGAGTAGCCCGAGTGCCGGAGTCGCCAAGGAGATTGAGTGATATTATTTTGCTTTATTTCTAGTGAACCTGCTGTAAATAAATTGTTCGCTTACCACAGTGCCGTGACAAGGCAGCCTCGTACCTCCCGGTCAGGGGGAGGCCCGACCATTCGTAGGGGTCCCACAATATATATTGTATTTGAAATTTTAAGCAAATGCGGTGTATGCGATTGCGTATTTACTGAATGTGTAATAAAAATAGGTTAACTTAGTTTAAATACTGCCAGCTATTTACTTAAGAACTTCTTCCTGATTCAAGATTATTAGTTTAGCTTGGTTAGGTTTTGAAATAGCGCTGCTAAGGGGGCTATTTTGCAACTGGCTCGAAAAAGCACGCACCTGCCTAAATGCTTGGTGGTAAGGGCCCCATCAGACCCATCTGGCCCCATCTTTCTCACGGCTCTGGCTTACCACCTGGAAGACCTCCACGTACCGCTTGTATCACACATGCCATAGTTTGGGAACCACTGGCGTAAGAAATTTGTTGCCATAAATTAATTTCTGGATAGAAATTAGGTTATTTAAACCCTTTCAATACTGATTTTGAAGGAACTGATTTAAACCAACATTTTAAGCGTTGAAGCGTGTTTTCATGAATAAAAAGAGGTTCCTTTTGCAGTTTCTGTTTGTTTCTTTTGATTGTTGCATACCGGAAGCAGGGCCGGTGCTGGGAATCGTGGGGCCCAATTAGAATATTGATTGCGGGGCTCCCACTACGTTCAGAAACTTAGGTTAAATTTTCTTAAATTTTAAATCACATAATCCTTTAAAGTTTCATGCTCACATTACATTGGATGAAGATTAGCCAAGTTGTTGAATCAACTTGTTGATAATGCACTGGCTGTGTTTTTGTTAAAGTTTGCAGCATGAGTAAAACTTCTATCAGCACACTTAAAAGTACGCAATCCAAGGTCATTCCGCACTCCCCCCATTAGGAAGTGAAACTTTGAAAAACACAATCCTTTTCATTTCTTGGAAAGCTGTTAACTGGAATATTTGGAGAACATTTCAACGTTAAATCGCTTACGTTATTATTTATGTGCTGGCCAACTGGCCAACGTCAACCGTACTCACGAATAATCCTTCATTGCGTGACGTTTGGTATCGTTTTTTTCGGTCATGATAAATTTTTCTTGTTTGGTGCTGTCTTCCGATGCGCTGTGATCAGCTTCAGTTGGATTCTTGTGTCATACTGTAAGTAAACTGCAATCCAAGTTAAAAGTGGAAACTTGAACCAAATGACGTACTTCAAGGTTTGGCAATTTGGATCATATGGCCTAAAGCAGTGTTGCATAACCTTTTCGCTATTGCCGGCCGCATTTGCATCAAATAGCGACTTTTTGATTAAGAAGGATTTGTGAAAGTTGGTTCATGACACGGACAACAAATTAATCATAGTTGCAAAACAGATTTTATAGGTCATGTAAGCGATTATTATAAATTTTTCATTATGAACATGGTAATCTTTTGAGCTTCACGTATTGTATGGCAGAATCTTCCACTCTGTTCTGCTGCTAAGAGCAACTAATTAAATTATGTCTACTGTGTGCGAGAGCTGGGCGAGAATCGGATGAGTGGAGATATTAGAAGCGGAGTTAAAACTCGTGTCGATCTAAACTTGAGCTTTAGTTAATATTTCCTTTTCATAAACGTAGAGTAGTGGCCTGTATTTACCTGAACTAATTTCAAAAAAAGAATGACGAAGAAGAGTCAAAACGAGGAAGAAGTTGAATTAACCGGAGTTTAAGTGCATTTATCGTGAAAAAATTTACAAAAAATCTTTCCGATCCTGCTTCGCATTTTCAATTGTAAATGTCTTTTACGTAAAAATTGCCAAGAGACAAACGGTAAAATAACATTGATTAAATAACTGCTGTGCAACTTATTTTGTTTAGAGAAAATATGCTTCAGCGGTATTTACTAGGAAGTAACTTTATCAACATAAGACATACCAATCGTGGAAAGTACATACTTGAACATCCCCTGCACGTTCCAGACTAATTGTGTCACCGAGGAAAATACAAAAACATAAAAACTGCGCGTCCCTTGGATTCAGTTGTCGGATACTGTGCACACTTGTTCTTTATTTTTCGGCTTAAATCTTTGTCTTAAAAAAATTTGCCATCACAAACGTTAAGCGCTGAGAGAATGCTAAGAAAAGTTATTGCTCAATAGCATATGCCGGATCAGTTCGAAGTATTCGTGTGTAATTGACAAGAGTTTATTTAAAGCAAAACTGAATAATAGCAGTAAATCTTGATCGTTTCTGAATTAGCACGCGTGCGAGTTATCTCTAGGTAAGGACATTAAAACTCGATTCAGATCTTTTTATTCAATGTCCATCAATTGAGCACAACGTTTTGTCTTGAGTAACGCCACATGGTGCGTTCAAACGCATTGTTTAATTTTCACCACGAATCTACTAGTTTACAACGCGTTTTTCAAATAAATTATTGGCAAGTGTGTGCCCACTTGAACACGATTTAAAGCCTCACATATATGCAAAGCTCAATGCCTTTCTTCGTCATTATCTGTGAGTTGTCTGCCGAGTTGCCAGTCCAGCAAAATTTGGCGTTTCAAAGCTGCCATCCATAACCTTTGATCTGTGCGGCAAGCGAATTAGATCTTAGTTCTGCGCCTCGCTTACGTGAATTGGTTGTTGTCAAATGTATTTCTGTTGAGCAGATCGATAGCACCACGGCGGAGGGTGCTTTGGCAGTAAAAAGAAATTAGCGAGGTCTTACAGCCATGCTCATGTACCGCTCGCGAGGCATAAGCAACAAGTGTTCAGGTCGTCGATTGGTTTTGCTTTTAGGCATACGTAGTACGATGGGGGTCTGTCATCAGGGTTTCAATATTTAATGAGTTACTTGGCAGCGCAAGATTCCAAAAATATAGAGGCAGTAACGTAGAAGAAATTCGGGACAGGTCCGTGCTGGGTTTCAAAGAACATTCATTTGTGTTTTAATTGCTTGTTGTTCTGGGTGTTCGTTTGTATTTCAAGCGTTTGTTGGGCATTGTATGAGGAAGAATTTTGTTAAGAAGATATCGTAAAACAAAATCTGTCTGATAAATAAATGACGGAAAGATTGACCCAAAGTTGCAGACTTCTTTTTGTGGAACAAAAAGCAGGAATAAGTTTTGTTTGCATTCCTCATTCCCGTTGTGAAATAGCCAAAAAGCTTTCGTGGCAAAGCACGAACGTTTAACTGAAGGGAGGTGAAAAAGGAAGCTTGTATGTTCAGTATTAGTTGACGTAAAAATATACCTATATACGCTATGATTTAGTGGAGCGTATCACGTGATACTTGACTTGAGATCTTGTACAAGATCGGAAACATCAGATCGAGCACTTTAAACCAAGAATCACAGCTGTCCTATTGTCACCAGCTGTTATTCAAGAGTCAATGCTAGTTTTCGTTTAACCTCAAGCTTTTGTCCATGCATACTTTGAAGTTTGTTCAATTCTTGCCTGTGCGTAAGTGAAGCCCAAAAGCGTTATACAGTCACTTGTTGCTGTAGGATTTGAAACGTTGCCTGCCTTCGACAACGGATTGAGAAAAAACCTAAAGTAAATTTACATCCCAATCGTCTGTGGCATTTTTGCACATTTTTAAAGCAGGTGCTGCATTCATTTTTATTCATTATTCAGGCGTAACCTTTTCAGCAGTTGGTTTTATGTAATGCGTATAAACGTTGTGAGGTTTTCTTGTCAAATTCAAAGATCCAAATGGCGGTTGTCTATCTGGTCCTAAAATTATGTCCCGAACAAATTAGTGTGCTGCGTATCTGTTCGAAGTAGGGCATTTAGTAAATACGTCTGCACTAGGTTAACTATTGAGATTTTAATGTTAATCAATATGTAGGTGCAGCATCTACAAGAACGGACAGGACACTGAGCGTGAGCGTCACTTAAACGAGGATTTTGGTAAAGTTTTTATAAGTAGCGCATATTTTGAAAATTCCTGCTTTTAGAAAGGATGTTCATTGTTCACGGGTTTTCGAAGCAACCTGTTGCAACTTTCGTTGTTCAGTGGAGCAAATGCGATAAGATTTTTCTGAAACAGCAGTTAGCACAGGCAAAATTAGCAAGAGTTTCTGCACGTCTCATGCTTCAGATGCTGTTATTTCTAATGGTTTTCTGAACCACTTTATAGTAAGCCAGTTCAGGGCCGGATTTCTAGTGTTGGTCGTCCATAGGTTGTAGAAATTTTGCCGCCCCCTGTTCACCCAAGAGAAAAATTTTGTCCGTGACTTGTGAGTTCTGAAGGCGGCGATCATGGCCGGCCCTAGCAGGTCCGAGGCCCAATGCAAGACCTAGGCGCGGGGCTCCTCTGAGCAGTGATTTTATGACTTCATCGTGTTCAGTCAACCGTGTTACGATCGTGGTAGAGCGCAGATGTAAAGCACTAACACGGAAATTGACCACATTTGCTAACGTTCGATAATATTCGCTAGTTCTGACTAGAGCGTTCTTTGTTAACAGTGAAATTTATATGGCGTTTCTACTAAATTCTCAAACGCAAGGTGTATCTGGCAAAACTGAACAATCTACACAAACACCATGGCGCGGGGCCCCAAAGGAGCGGGGTCCAATGCAACTGCATCGGCTTAAGGCCGGCCCTGGCGCTGATCATTCAATATTTGAAAAATTTCACTTAAATATACCAATTTTAGTTACAGCTTCCTCCCTTCACAGTCACTGGAATGCACTGAAGCAGGAAAAACAGACAGGCAGGTAACTCTAGAATGTGTGCTGCAAAATGCCGAAAGCAACTCAAAAAACTTTCGAAAAAATTTTGCTGCCCTTGGAAATTCAGCCACCCTAGGCTATAGCCTCGAAGACTATATTGGAAATCCGGCCATGAACAAGCCATAGTTTAAAGCTACCACTGGCCCATGCTTGAACCGACAGGACCTTTTCCAGTTCCTTACTGTGGTCCCTACAACGCCCGCACATGGGTTCAGAATTTGTAACCTTGGACGTCGGAAGGATTTTTTTCCAGTGGAGAGTCCACAAGTGGATTTTTCAAAACATTTTCTAGGGGGGTGGCCAAAAGTGGTGAAATTTGTTTTTTCCGACTCGAAACTAAGAAAACAAAACTTTTTGCTGAAAATTTTCAAATCCAGGGGGGAACCGCTCGCCTTCCGAGCATGTAGCTACGCGGTTTCGCGTCAGTCACCGACAACGTGTAGGCCGTGTTGCCCGCCAGGTAAAAGTTGAGTTCACGGCCCGGTTATTGATTTTCTATCCTTTATCTGGGATAAGAAGCTTGAAAAGAAAATGCGCAACACACGCGTTTTTCAGTAAGGCAGTCAGTACGTTCTACAAGCAAAATCTGAGGTAGGGTTTCACCTTTTTCAGACTGTCTAGCAGAGCATACGCCTCCTTTGTAATGTCACAAGCTAACCAATTCAAATAGTTTTTGCTATCAACTGTCATTTTACGTAAACAATAGAGTGTTGCCACGGTGAACTTGAATATCCGCGCATTTCAAGGATCACTTTAAGGATTTCATCAACATTATGAAAGTACTCCCTGCTTGCAAAAGTGGAAGTGCTTGAAAATGCATACATATAAAGCAGTCTATTTCACCTCAAACTAAAAACAAAAGTTGATAACAACGTTTATGAGACTTGTTGAAAAGCAATACTACATTTTTGCACGTAATTAAAGCAAAACTTTTTTGACCCACTGCCTTATTCAAGTACTTGTGGCACAAGTCTGAAACGCAGTTTTATGCGGAAGTACGGCTTTCATGCCGATATCAAGTTTTTGGTGGATCAAGCAAAGCAAGGTATGTATTTGTCAGCGAACTAGTTTTTATCTAAAAGATGTATGTTCATATATCTCAAAGTCTAGTGATAATTTTCCATTAGTGTCCGGAGAAGTTTAATGGACTAAGGCTTACGTTTTCATATAGTGACAATTTGTCTGAAAACCTGTTCGTTTTGTACTCTTCTAAGTTGTTTAAACACGTTGACCGTATTAGGTCTTGGGAAGAGCCTTCACTTGTTTACTGGTAACACGCAACTGCTACCAGCTTGTCAAGTGATGCACTTTTTAAAATTAAAAGTTGTTGGTCTTACCCAAACGCATCAGCGGTCATACAATTCATTTGATTTACAGCTCCTGTAATGATCCATGCTGCTTTTAATCCCGCCAGTTTATTGATTTTAGCAATATTTGCTTCTTCATTGATACGAATGAATGTGTGCTCAACATCCCCAGAGACAATTTTTGTTTGTCTTTATTCATTTTCTACACAGCTCTGTGGTGAATCACTAGTTGAGCTGTAGTCATCTGCAGTCAATAGTAGTTGAACGGTCTGCCGATGTGGCGCATACTCAACACTTCACTGCAGCGTGGCCTAACTGCACAAATTGTGTGAACGCAATACACAAGCCATTAGAAGTTGAAAAATGGAGGTGTGCTGCATACGCTGTGAAGCCTTGATAGGCAGTTTCATTAAACTCCCTTTTCAACAAATTTTCGTCTTAACTGCAATTTCATGAAAGTGATTTCGACTATTTCATGCTGTAAAATGGCCTCGGAAGGATTTTTTCCAGGATGGGGCTCCAAGGGATTTTTCCAAAATTTTTCGAGGGGGGCCAAAAGTGGTGGAATTTGGTTTTACTCACTCGAAATTAAGAAAACAACCTTTTTTGCTGAAATTTTCAAAATCCAGGGAGGCTAAGTCCCCCCTGCTCCCTCTTCCGACGCCTATGGCTGTAAACACTATCATATTCTGCTACATCATCAGCAACCGTGCAACCTACAGGTAAGCTTATATGATTGTAGAACCCCCCAACAGCAAACAGTAAAATATATACACTTGCTTAACTGTTAGTTTTAGAAACGACGCCTACATTTCAACTAGCAACAGATAGCAGGCCTTCACCTGGATAAATATGCAACGTGTGTTGCCAGTTTCGTGGTTCATCTAAACCAGGGGTGCCCAACCAGTCGATCGCGATCTACCGGTCGATCTTTAAATGCTTGGCAGTCGATCGCGGGTGATTTTATGCATGTATAAGGGTTTGCCGAACTACAATAAGTACCCAAAGGATTTTCCTGTCCAAAGTGAATTAAGAAAAAAAAGTGAGAGGGATTGAAATCACAACTAGCTACACAACAGTCTATTTTTACCAAGCCAAATACGATAGGTAAGGCAGCTAGGATAGAGTTTGCCACATTCTCGGTTTGTTTTGTTTCAAAGCTTTGCCAGATTAGTGGATCTCCAGAGACTGAAAAATGTAAAGGTAGATCCTATGTCAGTGAAGGTTGGGCACCCCTGATCTAAACAATTAGCATTCAATAAAATGTGACTTTCAATGCAGACTAAGTACGAGTAAAGAATAAACCCTGATAAAAATTACCCTTGCTGCAATTCTTTACGGTTTTGTTGTTAGCACAGCACCAAATTACCATCACCACATCGATTGGCTTTTCCTCTCTTACTGTACTTTTTTGTAAAACGACAAACTACTACCCCTGAGAAGTTCCAGGTCGTACAGCGATTTCATTGCGTATACGTTTTGATCAATGAGTTTTTTTTAAGTTTACTTGTTTATGACATAATTTACGTTATAGTTAAGTAGGGAAAACGTGCATGATTGCTATTCATCAACTATAATGCCCGTAAATCACCATGTATAAAGTTAATTGTTTGTTGCATGCTGTAAAACAATGGTTGTCAACCTTTTTTGTATTGGTACACACTTTTAAATTTGCTAAAAAAGCTGTACACCCTTGCCACGCACTAAAATTTAGTACTGTAAAAGTTTAAAATGTAAGCGATTTTTACGCTGTAAATG
>Ga0210059_1015988_pt1 | contig 10868 bp, 8 predicted proteins | sample Ectturendosymbi2_FD_188042 | JGI IMG/M metagenome (GOLD analysis project Ga0210059, IMG submission 188042) | Ecteinascidia turbinata endosymbiont from Florida, USA - Sample 2 (SPAdes) (version 2) | ecosystem: Host-associated > Tunicates > Ascidians > Unclassified | place: Key West, Florida... | reverse complement strand
CGTACTCCTGCAACACTCCCCAAAGCTTTTCACGAAGAACCCGGTCGTATGCTTTCTCGCGTTCGATAAAACAAGTGTGGGCATCTTAAGCATACCTCCAAGATTTCTCAAAAATTTTCTGGAGAGTGAAGATTTGATCTGAAGTGCTACTACGGCCGGGACGAAAACCTCACTCGGTATCATTCAACGTTGGTTCAAGTTTTTCGCGGAATCTTTTTGACTTAACGTAAATGTTAATTATTTGAAAATTCCCAAAAGGCATCGCAGGCGGCACAAAAGGTCCTCACGGGCCACATGCGGCCCGCGGGCCGCGTGTTTGAGACCCATGCTATAGAAGGTCTAAGAAATACGTACAAAACCATTTTGTTTTGATGAAAATAAATGTAAAGCTATAGATCATAGGTTCCCAACATTTTTTGAAGCTGGCACCCTTTCATAAAAATAAAGTGCCTTTGCACCATTCGTTTTAAAAAAAGCGTAGAAATCACATAACAGCCTGATTTTGCAGTATTTTCATATTCAAAATTACTACTCGTAATGCATAGGCTAGTGACAACACACCAAGAAAACACCAAGTCGTAATGTCTTTTCACAACTTACTGCTCATTAGAAACAAACCTTGTTACTTTTTTGTTGTTGTTTCCCTAAAATTATCTGCTCATACTCTGGCACACAATTTCAGAGCCACGCGCAAATCGTTCGAGGGGTTCAAATGGTTGCAATACTTGTTTATCAACTGAAGTAGAGAGGAAAATCTAGATTCGCGCAAAAACGTTGTTGTAAAGGGCATTAGAATAGAAAGGGAATCTGTACTAAATTTTTGGTAATTTTGCATGGTTGAGCACCAGAAACTTTAAGTTATATAGTGTCAAACAAAAATCTCGCCTTAATTGTACCATAAACGTTTAAACGTCACAATGCGCTTACAATTGCATCACCGGCCATCTTCAGCGTACATGGTAAATGCAGCGTGAAGCAGAAATATCAGTGATATCAGTGCGTGCATTTAGCAAGTTCAATTGTAAAATTAGTAACGTTAACTGGAATTATTAGGCTGGATAATGTTCTTTTGAGTAAGCGGCTCGCACGTTTCATAAATCTTGCTTCTATTGTAAAATAAGTACCTGTACATCCAAGAACATACAAACTAACACTCAAAACTCGCATTTCGGACTCCCGAAAATCTGTTCGGACTCCCAGGGGTCCGGGAACCCCCGGTTGGGAACCGCTGTTCTATTATGAGGATTTTTGGGTTGTTTTTTTAATCCCTAAAGTTTAAGGAAACTGCATTCAAAGCATTGCAACAACTGGTGCTCATGACTACCAAATACATGTCACAGAAAGGAGTTTCGTATTTGGTCGAGCTCATGGACGTCTTCAGGGCGGTTTTAACCGCCATGGATTTTGAATTTGATATTTTCCTATTCATCTTTTTAGTAGAAAAATGTTTCTTTGGTTAACTTGAAGTTGATCAAATGAATTTTCACCGTGGTTGACCCCTCTTGAGAAATTCCTTCTGACGCCCATGGCCGAGCTGAAAACTAAAACGCGAAATGCGCAGAAATGCATTGGCTCGTTGCTGAGGGTGGCATCGGAGGAATTAATTCATCTGCTGTTTGAAAAGTCTATCACTAAAGTTCGGGAGCAGTGCGGTAATTAGTAACCGGCTTTCTGTTGCTAATATTTATAGTTTCCTATCGTTTTGTTGTGATTTTGTTGTTGTGTCTGCAATGGCAGAGGTCTGGAGTTTGGTTCTCAGTGAGCCCGTAGTTTTCAGGTTCTGTGTCGTCGCTCGTTAAAATACATCGGATGACCACATTTGTTGCTTTCGTAACTCCCCATTTCTTGGCAGTCGATGCGGATTCGGCTGCCTTTAAATGGGTTATTTAGCTTAAATAGATCTTGCACAAAAATCAAACTCAGTAGCAACAGCGTATGTACAGTAGTTAGGTTATTATTGTCAAATGGGACGTGCGGGGTAAGCCCGAGTGCCGGAGTCGCCACTAACGCAAACATACTGCGGACTCACGGACTGCAGTGGCAACAGACCTGAAACTGTATTTTTTGTTTGAGGCTTCTAAAATCTTGCGTCAGTTACAAGTTTTCCATATTGCAATCTTATTTTCCCCACTGGCCTTCCTATCAAAGCTGTCATCAGGCATTAAAGAAATAAACTTGTAACAAAAATGGACCAATTTTGTACAGCCCAGCGGCAAGTCGAGAACTGTGTGAAGCAAAAGCCACTGCGTTTGTGATCACCTAATGTTAGGCTGGAGTCTGGACAGTTCTTGCGCGGCAAAGAAATAACGAAACAGTGTAGAAACAGAGATCAAAAATACTCTAAACTAAACATTATTACGAAACAATAGCATTGCAGTAACTATTCGATAATAGAGGCTGGGTAAAACTCCGGCACGTAAATCCTGCCGTTTAACGAAGCGTAAAGTATTGTTTAATGTTTGGTTTAGAGCATTTTTGATCTCTGTTTCTACTTCGATAGGCACCAGAAAGGGGTGCATGTATGGCAATAAAGGGGCGCCATTCAACGGGGCGCCACATACATTTGGAGGGGACAGTTGTCCCAAACTCCAAACTCCCCCCTCCGGATCCGCCGCTAATCTTGAGTCCTCCTAGGGCTGCTGCTGCTTCCACGAACCTCTTGAGAGGAAAAAAGGGTATGAAATTTAAATTTAAAACTATCTACATCAAGTGATTCTAGTTCTTCAGATTTTTGATAACGCTTAGCCCACGTACTTCAAACTTGTTCGATCGATTTATGACTGTATGAAGTGTACCTCACAACCCCAAGAAAAAATAACACATCTTGCCGTAAACCTACTTCGATGAAAACGGTGTTTGGTAAAGATCCTTATTTGCTTGCGGTTGGTACATTTTGAAACAGGATAGAAAATAAGAACCAAGCACAGCCCGAGCGAAGCGTGCAGTAAAACTTGATCCCTATGTTTATTGAACACTGTAACTTAACTCATGTACGTGGCTGGAGATTAGGGAAATATATGTTTCTTTGTCTTACCTGCATACCAGTGTGAATGGGAAGTTTCCCAGTCAAAAATGCTGCTCTTGACGGGGTGCAAACTTCTTGTGCGTAGGCTTGGTCCAGAATTACACCTTCGTTGGCTAGCCTTTCAATATTTGGGGTAAGAACAAAGTTGTTATGCCAGCTGACGTCATTCCACCCTGACAATTTATAAACCACTGGGTTACCTCAAGTGGTGATTATTATTCCACTCATTGAACCACAAAGTTCAAAACGCTAACCGTATGGAGACTGAACGCGAATGTACGACTTTTGGCTGGAAACGCGACCAGCTTTTCAAAATCTTGCTGGCAATGACTTGCACCAGGTATTTGGCAAGAAAATCATTCTCCACCAAAGAACTTACTTAGGCACACAGTTTTCGAATGATGGATGATTCGAAGCAATAAAGTACTTTGACTAAAGCTTTAATTTTAGCAGTGATTAGTGCATGTCCAAACTGTTCGTGTGGTGTATAAATGACAACAGCACGTTGTTTCAAAAAGTCATCAACATTTAACAGTGTGGCAGTGGCACCAGCACGTACTGACAATCTGAAAAAGCATCATTTCACTTGCGTGTGTGCAAAATCTAACGTCACACAAAACAACAAACTTAGTGTGAAAGGAGCTCAAGTTCACTTTGATTTCATGATCCCATTCCATTTCAAACACTTCTTTTCAGACTTGTGCAATGAAAGCAGATGCTGGGCTGCTCCTTGAAAATTTGTAGCGTTAGTCTTCGGCGGTTACTACCAGAGATTCAAGCACAAGGTTGTTAAAATCAAGACGAAAATTACGAAGTCTAACTCCAGCTTCACTTTTACGTAAGGTTCATCAACAACTATTCATATAGGCTGCCAGTGCCCTATGAACGTGTTCGAAATCACGACCGCATTTTGTTTTTCAACCTGTTCTTAATAGATTTAGCTACAACAAGATATCTGACTGATTCTAAACTTTGGTTTTATCCTACATCCGTTGCCATTAACAACCACTAAAATCAATAATGTGAAAGTTTTTGTTTAATTAGAAGATCTTTATACTCTTCGAAAAATGTACTTACCTAAGTCGTCAACCAAGACCATGACAATATGAGGTGATGCGTTACAACCTGCAAAATAGACAACGTTGACCGCAATTCTTTCTTTAGTTTCATAAGATATGTCACCAGATTGGGGGGGTTGCACAACGATAGAACGTACAGTTGTTTGTTTGCTTAACTTAATGTCAGTCCCGTCGCCGCGGGGTGCTTTGGTGGGCTTAGAACCCCAAACAAAGCTCCAAGTCCCCCCAAATTGAAATATGAAACACTATAAATCAGTGGAATGTTTGTCAAATTTTAATGTCAACCCCCCCTGCACATACGTAAAGCTCCCCCGCACAAACGTAAAGCCCCCTATTGAAGACTTTCCGGCGACGGTTCTACTTAATGTCAAGGCACAATTGCTTCGAGTTGCGTAAATGAGCTCAAAAGTATAAGTCACTACGAAAACAACAGTAGCCATAAACTTGTAACCTTGCATAAGATTTTTCAAACAACAATGAAACAATATGCTTTTTTCTATAGGAAACATCTTAGAACGAAGAGTAAAGTTCACGCATATGAAAAACTTTTTCTTGATTTGAGCCTTTTTGCAAACTGCTTATTAAGTCATGTTTGTGAAAAGATATGCTAAAAATGAATGAGTTTCTATTTGGTAACATCAACGATTTAGGGTAGCTGTGCTACAAACGACGATGAGCAAGCCTACGTAGCCATATAAAGACTGCTTTCAGTTCATTTAGACCAGATTTTCTTAACCTGTGGGCCACGGAAGGATTTTTTATGTGCCACGAGTCACGACCTAGTATAACTGAAATTGAGTACGTCTTGCAAGATGGACCTTTTAATTGAAAACTAAGGTAGCTCTTGAGATACAAACGTTATAATTAGGGCAACTAAAAGTCAATAAAGTCAATTTTTTTCTGCCTTTTCTAAAGTTTATGAAAGGCCTGCAAACCAAATTTCACGCTCAAACCATGACGGAATCCCAAGTTATTAGGTCAAAAAAAAGTCAAAATTTATCATTAGCCAAAATTTATCGTTGGGTCAACTTTTCTTGCCGCACAGTTTTTTTTTCTTTATCGATATTTTATTGAAACTACAACAACAGATTTGATATGTTTTTGCAAGTTTAGTTGCAATTCTGTAATAATAATGGGCTTGTTGCGATTACTGACGTAATAATGCTGTTTTGCTCACTACTTGATGATTGAATATTATGTACGACAGGCGTAGTAAGGCAAGAAACGTGGGGTTACAGTACTTGGATTGGTATATGCTCAATCCATTATGCATGCATAGTGTTTCAAATTTGATCTAAGGTTTGACACCATCGCCAAAGTTAAACAACCAAATTTTTTTAGTTTTGAAGCTTTGATTGCATGAATATGCTTCTGGTTATCCTCAACACCTATGGCTGAATTATTTTTCAGTTGCAAAGGCAGAAAATTTGTAGGTCAAAATAAAGTCAAAATTTGTAAATTATAAAGTCAAAATTTTGAGTTTTAGGTCAAAAAATTGCTTGGCCTAGTTATAATAAGCTCTTTTCCGTCATGTGTTAGACATTGTTGCGACATGGAGAATTCCACTTAGCCTACCACACTCTGCACAATATACGGTTGCTGAAGGTATTTTGAGGCAACGAGGCGGCTCTTGTTGCCATGAAAACGAAATGAAGTCTAGAAGTAGACTTAATGCGGAAAATGACTTGATCTATGCATTATCATGTGTTGAGCTTCGAATACCTATGCTTTCTAACAACGAAGAGACCCAACCTTCGCACTGATTGTAGCGCATGTTGTGTTATTAAGCGTTGTTTATATATTTGCTCTGTGCGTGTGCGACAGTTGTCACATTGGAGAAGTTGTACAGTGGGTGGGCCATGGACATTCTGTTCGCTTGTTAATTGGGCCATATGCTTGAAAAGGTTGAGAACCTCTGATTTAGGCTTAAGCCAAATTGAGAAAACTGATCGCTTTACCTTCTACCCTAATTTTCATAACATTTTATTTTAAAAACACAACTTAATTAGGAAGTATTAGGACCTACAAAAAGTGCTCATTTCCAAGCTCAGAAGTTCTTTTTTCGCTGTATAAACTCAAATTATATTCATCATGCGTGAAAGTCACCAAAGGGCAAATGGTAAGGAGCAATCAGATAATTTAACGTGGTTATGCTTTTGCAAGAACATACAACATGGTCACAGGTAAATCACATTCCTCTATTTTACTTTGTCCCAAGAAAACATTATGTAACGCGTGAAGAAGACTGTAACCGTAACCTAAGCTATAGTTAATTATGCAACTTCAACACCGCACAAAAACTTCTGCTGCCGTTCAAAAAAAAACGTTTACGGTAAATTCCCATCTTCCTGCAACGTTAGGAGAGAAATGTATTTAGATTTACCACAGCTGGTTTTAAAAAATAAAAATTTCATCCAAAGACGCCACTTTGAAATACGCTGTGTATAGTTGTTTGACATCTCGTTAAAGAGATTAAAAACATTAGTTTGGGAGCTGCTGGTGTTCTTGCACATAATGCAACAGATTCAACCCAATATTTTTTGCGTAATTGAGCTACGATGCTGGCAATGAGCACCATGGATTACAACTCGGGAAAAGACGACCTTTTTGGAGACATTTCAGCAAGCAATTACGTTAGCGAAAATTACACGATGCAAGCACAGATGAAAAACTTCAGTTTGTTGCTGAACATGAGCTCTGACTTCCTTTCTCTCTTGACACCTTTTAGCAGGGTGCAACATTTTCTGTGAATGTTAGTAGCGCGCAGAAATCTTTCTGTAGAGCACGCATATAAGCTTTGCCATACAGCATTCATATGCATAAAGTATAAAATGTAAAAAAACATTCGCGCACTCCAAGTTTCTGGTCGCCCGGCGCGAGTGCGTGCGCGACCGCATTTTTGCACCCCTGCCTTGATAGGACACGCACAACTTACAAATGCATTTCATGTCTGATGAAATAAACGACTTTTGAAAGTTGGTTATAAGTGTTAATCAGTGAGCTTTCGATATTTAGAATAATAGAAAACTCGGTCTGATGCAGAAGAAACGAGAACTTTAATCCAATGCATTAATACGGTAGTTTGCCAAGACGCTGCTAGCTCCAACAATATAATCAATATTTGACGAATTGCTTGCTGACGTACTTGCAAGCTTATTTTTTGGAAAAAATAACTCAAGTTTCTGCATCGGAACAGCTGCTTTCTGATGTTTGGTCTTTTCGTAAATTGTTTACCTTGTTCTATCTTTAATCCCAATACCGGGGGTCGGCAGCCTTCGGCTTTTTAACTCCTGCAAAGTGGCCTCTGGATTTGACAAAACTTGTTATTTAAAGTTGACTATTATTAGAAATGAGTTGATTACATTTTAGCCTATCTCCCTATGACGTCGCATGAAAAATGAAGCGATGTCAACGTTTGGTGGCTCCTCACCGATCCTATACGCTGGAAGATTAAGCGGAATGGCCCTTTTGTTAAAAAAGGTTACCAACCCCTAAGCTACACCTTTCAAACAAACCTCGCACACAAGCAATTGTGTTCCTGAAGCATAATCTTATGCGTACATTCTTCTTGATAACATCAGTTTCTTTATAAGGCACTCTTTTGCACACAATAGATTGGAACAAATCAAAACTTCTTGGCAAGTTTTCTTCTAACCCTTGTTTCTCTTCTAACAAATGAAGTCAGAAACTTGACGAGAGCATAGCTAAAATGTTCATGTTAACGAAGTCATTCAAATACAAAAAATGTGTTGTAATCACCTTGCAATAAGAGAAGGAGCAAAGCGCATCTGAAGAAAACATTCATCGCTAATTGTTCAATAACAACTTTAAGCAGAAAACACGTTTTTGGCTAAAACCTGAAAAAATGCAAGCACAAACAGTTTGTAAAGGCAAGAAAGTTTGTTAAGTTGCTATTGCATTTTCTGTAGCTTTACTGATAATTTCTTGTCGCAACACTGGTCCAAATGCTACATCTTATGATCAAGTACGTTGATTTCAACCGCTCTTACCACTCGTCGCAGTAGTTCCTTCCACAGGAAGCAGTGTACACGACGCCAACCAAACTCTTAACTAGCGGAGTCAGCCATGGTCGAAGCGTAATAGCGAGGTAATTGAAGCGTAATAGCGACGCGTAAAAGCGTTATAGCGTAATAGCGACGAAGCATGATAGAAAGGTCAGTCATGATCAGATAGGGATCAGGCGCCCTCCGTCATAAACACTGAATTGCTCTATAAGTTTTCTCCGAACAACGCACAGCCCATAAAAGGTTTTGTGAGTATGTTCCTTGTGCAAACTGATATAAAAAGAAGAAAGGTATGTTATACTGGATACCGAGCTCTCAGATGACAAAGACATCCAGAGACAACTGCGGTATCAAAATTGTGCAGCAAACAAGCTGCTAGCTTCTTGTTCCCGATTCAAATGCAGTTGAAATGTACATTTTTGTTCCTTCTGTACGTCCGTGTATGCATCACCACAATTATGGTGCAATTTCAGGAAGCCATGCATGCAGAGATTGCGTGTGGCCTATGATTTTGGTTGCAGGTCTCTATACAACCTGCCGTGGCGAGCAGTGTTAGTAGTCACCAGTTTCAGTACAACATTCCCACCTTTGAAGCCTTGCTAAGAAAGAAGGTGCACCTGTGTCTTGAAAGATGGAAAAAGTCTAACACCGTAATGTTGCTCGCTTTAATACAGTCAGATTGTATATATATGTCCTCATACTTTGAGCACTATCTATCGCATTTTAATTTGTGCCTGAGTGCTCGGACGTTACAGTGCTTGTTCGTTTGAGTGCGTGTCATGCCACAACACATTCGTACTTTACCTGGCCCTGGCGAGTGTTGGACTCAGTGTCCCACTCTGCCATTTGCTGCTAATCCGATGAAGGCTTTGTTTATCCAATTAAGTTGGGCTTGTGGGTAGTCACACAATGCGCTTTTAATCTTTGGTTTACTTTTTGAAGCGGAGCAAAAAATTGACTTTCAAGTGTATATGTTAACTTATTACATTTTTCACGTTTTCGTACCAACGTTCCAGTTTTTACACACTTTGCGATCTTCGCAGATGAAGTTGTACATTTTTTTATTTGTCCTGTAAATTTTTCCCGAAATCACTCACCAATATCTTTTCAACTCCGCTGTTTCTTCACTTGAAAGTTAAAAGATTTTGATGCATCTGGGTTGGTGTGGGTTGTAAAACGTATATTAGGAATCGGATGGAACTTGTCACATTCCTTAGCACTCGAAGCAAAACTCAGTAATTTCCCCTACTCAGCAAAAGATCCGTCTTCTGCGTTATACCCTTTTCGTTATAAAAAGTACGCTTTCACAAAACTAGGAACATCATCCTTATTTTCGGCTGCTCAGTCGATTTCCTGCCGTTGAGCAAAAACCAAACGCTTTTCCTTGTGTAATACTTGAGTTGTGCGTACCACCTGTATGTTTCTTGTTTCACAACAATTTCTTAAGTGTGTTGATTTTCAAGATCAGTGACCAGTTCGCATAATCGGTTAACGTTACCAAAGCAAAATTTCCGAGAGCGCCACAGCGCGTCCGATAAAACTCCGCACCGCCCCTTGTTTTCAACATAAACGTTCGGGGAAACTGCAGCAACGTGTTCTCTTTGAGATGACGGGTGACGCATTTCACGTGAAATTTGTTATCGTAAGTCTTTATGCACATGATTTAAATCGATAAACATCACTCCTCATGTTCGTTCTTTTTACTCCACACGCCAAGTTAGCGTTGACGAATATTTTGTTGGAGAGCGTGTTTGCAAATTAATTGCATATGTATAAGGCATGTTATGACACTCAAAAGAAAAGAATGAGTGACGCAGAAAAAGGAGCAACATTTGATTACCGAGGTAAGTTACAACAATGTTTTCAGGTAGGTTGAAAGGAAATACCTCTACGTAGATTTCAAACAGCAGTTTTGTCCAACGTAATATAGAAAAAAGCTTGAAAGCACTTGCAAAAAACAAACGACTATTTAACAAAAAATCGCTCTCCTTGCAAAGATGTCCACAGGCAGAACAAAAATTTGCATGAGCCGCAATGTGACCCTGATGCGAGACAAAAAATACAGTATCTGATTTCGCTGAACATTCGCGACTTGCTTCAGCAAAAACAGTCGGTGACTTCATGCGTGCGTACATCTTGAAGAAATATTAGTCGGAACAACGTTGAATGATGACAAATTTTGGCTTGTTAGTGAAGTGCCTAACAGAAGATGACTAATCCGACATGAAAATGATGAAGTAAAGCAAAGAGCATTTGAAAACAGTGTCAAAGTTTTACCGTGGTAGAAATGATTAATAGTCTAACGAAGAAATGCGCTACAGACTTACACAAAAAGCCAAGTCTGTTGATTCTTCAGGTGCTTTTGACCCCGCGAGAGGATTGTTGGTGGTCACAGTGAAATGGTGGTTTTGTTAGCTTGCCGCTTTTTACTGTACTTGGTAAAACGTGACAGGTTGTCGTGTTTTCGTGTGTCAGTTTGTTGAGCAAGTCATAATGAAAACGCAGGAAAGTTTTGCAAATGGGATGAACCAAAGGCGCAGCCAGGGGGGGTGCTGAAGGTGCTCAAGCACCCCCCTTAGCGATCAGGATATTGATGTTTATTTTCTTAGTTCTTCACCAACATTGTACTGTAAGTCGAGATCAGGTGCATTGCAAAATGTTCTTTGGCAGTCCCACAGGCGTAGCAACACATTCCTTATCAAACCAAGCGTTTATGAATTTTCGAGATTTGAGAAATAT
>Ga0210059_1015985_pt1 | contig 10870 bp, 5 predicted proteins | sample Ectturendosymbi2_FD_188042 | JGI IMG/M metagenome (GOLD analysis project Ga0210059, IMG submission 188042) | Ecteinascidia turbinata endosymbiont from Florida, USA - Sample 2 (SPAdes) (version 2) | ecosystem: Host-associated > Tunicates > Ascidians > Unclassified | place: Key West, Florida... | reverse complement strand
TGTCTAGTCCCCCTGCACAAACAGGAAGGCCTCCAATAAAAGACTTTCTGGCGACGGTTCTGCCCAGGCTCGCAGACACGAGGGACATTCGGGGGAAGTTACCCCCAAATCTTTTTTGTTCCCCCCAAATTTTGTTGTGCTCAGAAAAATTAAAATCTGTCGCTCCTAAAAATGTATCTTGCCTCCCCAAACCTCAAAACCTGGCTGCGGGCCCGGTTCTGCCAAAATTGTGTAGTGCAATTAGGATATTTTGTTTTGAAGGCCATTTGGCACCGAGATGTAGCATAACGTCGAAATATTTTTTCATAAATCACCATTAGGGGGGCCCCTGTAAGCATTTTGTGGGGGGCCCAGATTTGGGCTGATACGGCACTGGGCGAAGGTTCGTGGTTATAAATTGGTGATAGGTTGATACTCCTCCGTGCTTTCTGGCCTGGTTTGATAGTAGCAGATCCATCGCCAGATCAACAGCATTGGGGCTGGCTTTGAGCTTCTTCGGGGGCTTCATAGTAGTATACGATGAATTGAAAAAATGACTTCATGGAGAGACTAGAGCTTAACTTTAGAGGTATTGATTGTGAATTTGGAGGGCTCAGCCCGCTTGCTTCCACTTCTGTTGAAAAGTGTCACAACTTTTTTAATAACCTGGTCTAGTGGAATTGATGTTTTTTTCACATCAGCAATCCAACGTCAAAAAATGTGAAACGGTATTTAGAGACTTCATTGAAAATCTACCTTTATAAGTGGCGTTAAACGTATTTTACGGCAATATGCTTTAAGGCCCAGTGTAAATCTATCATGCAATTATGAGATCGTTTTTCACGATAGCAAGCAAAGCTACCTAAAATGGGAGTAGTGTCCTGGCAAAAGTCTTTCATTTGCGTATTGTTTTTGAATGGTCCCTTCAGCAATAAACACGTCTTGCATGTAGCCTACATGCAAATGCACAAGCTTCGCTTGGAAACGTGACCGTCATTTAGCTATTCATATGCAGGGCCGGCCTTAAGCCGATGCAACTGCATTGGGCCCCGCGCCATGGTGTTTGGGTAGATTATTCATTTTGCCAGATACACCTTGCGCTTGAGAATTCAGTAGAAACGCTACATAAATTTCACTGTGAACAAAGAACGCTCTCGTCAGAACTAGCAAATTTCCTCTCGAGCGTTAGCAAATGTGCTCAGTTCTCGTGTTAATGCTGTACTGCATATTTGCCCTCTGCCACGATCGTAACACGGTTGACTGAACACAATGACGTCATAAAATCTCTGCTCAGCGGGGCCCCGTGCTTAGGTCTTGCATTGGGCCCCGCGCCCAGGTCTTGCATTGGGCCCCGCATCTGCTAAGGCCGGCCCTGTTCATCTGAGTCCTATCGTGGGACATGAGTTGTTACTTGCAAGTCTAAGAAGAACCGCTCTGCTTCTAACCAGGTCAGGGTTTCAGACATTGTTCTTCGCTGATTTCGCTAGAATAGCCAGAACAGTGGCAAACGCTTGCGCGCAGCATGCTTTATACCTTTTGTAGATATAGGAGATCTGTGTAGCTTGTGAAAAACGAGGCCCACTGTTTGGGACCTGTTTCAAACGAACGTTTTCTGAATTAATGATGTAAAGCACTTTCAAACTGTGGTTATTCACTGAAAACTCGCATAGTTCGACCAACAAAAATAGCCCCTTTTTGGCTTACAAAAGGTAACCTCTTTTGTGTGACACCCAATGATTGTCGCAGACAACCTGTGGTATTTAAGCAAGTGAAGACTTTTTTGGCGCCCCCCAATTGGGCTGCCCCCCCTAAACGCCTGGTCTGGATCCGCCACTGATCCCTGTATGGCTCCCCAAATTTCTACCATATCTGGTCGTTTTATGCTTCGAGAGACCGTGCCCCAAACCAAATACTGTTACTCGTTTGAAGTCAAAATATTTGGCCACTCCCACACTTTTGGGCTGGTTACGCCAGTGCCTTTAACCCGGGCTGTCGTGCAAAACAGATTGCCGAACCCTGAGTGCAGGTTTTGAGTCAGCAAGTGGTGCAGTTGTCGCCACTCGCCAATTCTTGTTTTTGAAAGAAAATGTTGAGCTAACCAAACTATTTAGACTTACCAAAACTCGCATCCAATGCAGTTAATTTTGAAAATTTTAAAAGTATTGCGAACATTACTTTTTCCAATTTGATAAACTTTTTCGATATCTTGATTTGAATTTCCACAGACAGATAAAGTGCAACGCTAGGTGGCTTTTATATGACGTCATATACTCTGCCTCGCTGTCCAGACAACAAGGTACGCTTGAGCTCACACTTTCAGCAGTTCAACACTACGCGCAAGTTCAGAGCACGTCAGCAGTCACTAAAGTACTGTAGGCCTGGTCAGTATTGGTATTACCGTATCACCTTCATTGCATTGTACCCGCAGTATGTTTCTACCACAGCTTGCTGTTGTTTGGCACTCCTTTTTCCGCTTGCTGCTCCAGTGGAAAAGGCAATCTCAAAAATATTTTGCATGCATATTCTATTGATTGTATTTTCTATTCTAGGCCTACTCTGCTGATCACTCACCATATCTTCTTCCAGTGTCATGCTGTGTGTATAGCCTATGACAGTACCGTACAGTACATTAGTTGTTACTTACTAAAGTTACTTGCAAGAGGTATTATAATAACATAAGCAGTTAAGGCTGTTTGACTGAATGGATGACTTAAATTTTTTCCTTGTTAAGTGTTGTCAGACATTCCTCCGAAGAACAGTTTCAGTTTGCCATTTCTCAAAGTAAAATCTAGAAGTATAAATGTCATGGTTTAACTATAGATCCATTACTGTATTATTTACCCTACACACATACTACTGTGCTGACAAAACAATAAAATTTATGCATAATTTTACCCTTTCCACTTCAGAAAGGTTAAGCCTAAAAGCCTAAAATATAGCAAAAGTGATAAAGATAATTTAACTTAATGAAACTGTGTCTACTGATGTGCAATTTTCAACAACAGTAATCAAAAACATCAGAAAAACAGGAGATGGCGGACATATTACCTGACACAAAAACCAGGGCCAACATTTATAACACACAGAAAAATGCAGAAAATATAGCATCATGAAAAACAGATCAGGGCTTGACAGACCAAAGATAAACGCAGAAAGGCAAGGGCACACAAACATTAAATCATACATAACAATTATTTATATTTAACACAGATGATGATGATAGGCAAGCAGTGGAAGAGTTAAGGTATATGCAGATGAGAGAAATAAGTGACAACAGACGTTATGAGGCACTGCAGAAAGACAGCAATGTCTTCTGATATGCTGCTTGTTTTTGCCTTGACCAGTTGAAGCAATAGGATTTCACCATTTAGAGTTGCCAGTGTAGTTTGTATTATCAGAATTTGTTTAACTGTCATTTGTTTTTAAAAAAACTTGTTGCTTGGCCATGATAAGGAAAGATACCTTTTCTGGTTATCATAATGCAATAAACGTTAATATGAAATCATGAAAAACGTGAAAATAAGTTAATAAACTGTCAAATTACTTGACCTGGCAACCTTGTCAACAGTTTTATTTTATTTATTTTTGTGTTTGCCTCAGACACATGACTCATACCATGTCTCAGTGTTCTGAGTTTTTTGAATAAAACATACAAATAAAGGAAATCAAATAATCTAAATATTATATATAAGTGTTCACCCATACTAGGTTAGTCATTGTGTCAGGTCCTTTGATGCCTTGCTGAGAAACAATTTGCATTGATTTTTTATATGATGCACTTCTTCATCTAACTTTTTTATCTGATTACTTCAAATGTCTGAGACTTTTTACAAATTGTCATTTTCCTCAACTATTCAATGCTTCTGTATGATGGTGACCAACTGCAGTAGTTGTTAGTGCATTGTTTCGGTGTTCGCATCTCATCAGTATTGCTTTTGTATAGTAAAAATGTGTGCGCAATGTGTACAAACCAAGCATATAAAAAGTAAGAAGTATAACTGGTAAAATGCTAATTGCCACATCCTGCTTTAAAATTCAGGAAAACTGATTGGCTGTTGATCCCATGACAAATGCATTGCAAGCATTTGAAACCTTGATCGGAACAGTTTGCATGACTCTGAAGACCAGTGTACACCCCCATTTGAATTATCTTTTTCTTTTTCACTGTTAGCTGTTTGCCTTAAAGTTTTGCTGTTAAAAATTCTAGAATGCCTTCATTTTTCTCACACTACTGGATCCCTGCACTATGATGGGTAAATCAAATGGCACTATAGTTACGGTGCTGTTAAAGTGTTTTGCTCCTCTCAATGTTGGTCATGTGCAAACACCGATTATGTAATGCGCTACTGCATGGCTAGCCATTTTTGTGCTCTTGTGTCTGTGATATGGACCATGAGTCTAATTAGATCAGTGGTTCTTAAGCATCAATAAATTTCCAGGGGGCATGAGCCCTTAAGTGCTGTACAACATTGAAAATTTGATCAATAAACTTACCAAACAATATATTTGCTTTTACAACTTGTTTAGAGCCAGAGGGCTCTTGAAACAAAGGACAAGTAGATAAGGGAGGCATGGTAAAGAGAAGGTTAAGAACCACTGCAATAGATATTAGAATAAGAATGTGGGCAGCAGAAACACATGACTTGGCAAAAGCATTAGTGAACAGTAGAGTTATGATAAAATACCAGAGGTACCAACAAGACAGCAAGGAGAACAATACACTCAGAAGAAGATGGAATGACAATGGTCGTACTAGTCAATTCAACCTGTCAGAAACATTAGGACCAGAATAGGGTTTGATGGAATGGTGTTATACAATTTATTATTTTTACAAAAATATCATATTTATCAATAGGTAACACAAGTTAACTTTTCTACTCCTTGGAACCAAATCAAAACTATTTTTATTGTGTATTTGGGTTTGTGAAAGATGAAATTGACTGTTTTTTATCTGTGATATTTTTTGTATGAACATTTGCTAATTTAATATTCTGTATAAACTTAACAATTTACACGTAATGTTTACTAGTAGCGTATGCTCATGGTGAAATGATTACAGGATCCCTTAATAATACCTCCAGAGTTTGTACCATTGTTTCTCAACCTTTCATGGTTTGTGGCCCCTTTTAGAAACTTTCAACACCCATGGCCCCCAGTTACACAAATAAATAATCCATTTGTCTTGACAAACTTACATTTGTTATTTTATTCACTGTCTTAAATGGGCAGAAGACTGCTTGTGACCCACAAAAAATACCCTGTGGCCCCAGTTGAGAAATCCTGATCCATACATTGATTTTCCATGCCAGGGTTCAAGAAATTAATGATCGTTGCTTTGGGACTTGTGCATTGATTATATATGATTGACAATTTTATTTGAATAAGAGAGCTGCTGCTATATATTTAGTCAGTGAAATACAAACATATATTTTGCAAAAAAAAGCTTGAAATAGCAGTATTACTGCTGTGAAAAGATGAGGTTTGGTAGAGAATTCACATGAAAATATGAGTTCATGAAGCAGGGATTTTAGACTCATTAAGAATATCCATGCTTTCTGTCGTGAGCACATCAACCATGCATTGTCAAAGCTTACTTAAATGAATTCTTGCAGTTGTAAAGTTTGCTCCATTTTGATTTGATTTTTATCACCATGTATTTTGTTTTGTTCACAGATTTGTTTACAAAAATTGCTTGCAATGATAGGTTTGTAAAATTGCAGATATGTGGATAGCTTTTCATAAGGCATATTTGCACATAATAAAATCCGCTTGCAATCAAGCAGAGTTTTTTAGATAGTTGGAATGCTTTGAGTATTGCTGTGATTAACATTATCCTTATGATGGCATTAGATTCTGCAAGTTAAACACTAATTTTTAGAAATCCTGCCTACTTCATGATTAAAAATGAGCCGTACTATTATTGACAATTCAGTTAAAGTTTGCTTTATTAAACGTTATGTCATAAAAAGCTGAATATTTTGGGAATTTAAACTTTTTTGTATACTTACATTCATTAAAAATTAAGAAATTTTATCTAAGGTTGAATAAAACAATAATAACTTGACCATGAGCAAGAAAAACTCTCCATGGTTTGGATATTCAAGAAAAGGACCTGTGGAAGACTTTTATGACATAAAATCAGAGATTGGAAGGTCAGCATTTGTAGGTTACAAAGCAACCCCTCTTAATTTTTGTTTTGTCATAATGCTAGAAACTGAATTTTTGAAAAGAATGTAGCAAATTGTTTTTCAAGCACAATGTGCTTTGGCTTTATGTACTGCACTAAACACTACTATACTTTACCATAAGCAATTTTTGTTGATTTTAGAGGAGCAAGTGCAGTAGTCTTCTTGATTGAACAGAAAGGTACTGGAAAACTTTATGCATTGAAGACTATCAATAAAAAGGTAACTGTACAGTTTTTATTTGTATTTTAACATTTGTGTTTCTTTTGGCAAATGAAAAACTGTTGTTACAACCTGTTTTTTTTTTGGTCATTTGAAATGATAAAAAAAAATTTAAGCCATTTCGGTCAGAATGTCTGAAACTATAGGTTAAAAAACAGTTACGATGAGTTTTTGATACAACTGTGAGACAAATGACCGAAATGTTTCAGTGACCAAAATGTCTCAGCAGAAAAAAACAGGTTACAACTGTTGGCATAAATGGAGGTTTGTTAAACTGATCTGAGAAGTTCAGGTAGTTATGTATTCTTACCAAGTTCTATGGCATCTTGCTTAATTATTTTGTTAACTTAGATTCTGCCATATTGGCTTAGTTCTAATCAGATTCTTGTTAGATATGCATTTACAATTGTTGTAAAAATTTGCAAAATTGTAGTTGATATAAACATCATTTTTTTCTTTTCAAGATAGATTCAAATTTGGCATTAATTTAATCACAAAGTAACAGCTGATTTTGCACTGTTATTATGTTGCTTGAACCAAGCTTTACATGAGATAATTCACAAAGCTTGGGTCTTGGTAAAAAAAAGAAGTTCCACCAGATATCAAATCAAAACTTTTACTGCTGTTTAAAAAAAAGTACACCAATCGTTCAATTAGCCACTATATAAACAGATGATGCCTACAAGCCATGGATTTATAGTTTAGTGATGTTACAGAGCAACGTTTGCCTGAAACTTATCTTGCATGTGGATCGTATCTATTATTTCTTGGTCTTGCTCATCATTTGGATTTTACAAGTATGGTTGAGTAAGGTTAAAACAATGTTTCGGTCTTTACTTACGCTTATCCTGGTTAGCGCAGGCCTAGTGCGTGCGTTCGTTTAGGTTTTTTGACAACAAGTGATTGGGTGGTGGCAGACGAGATGACTGAAGTGTCTTTTCACCGACTCCCGGCCTTACTGTGTCTGTATTGACAAGTGTACTTGTGTTAAGGCCAAAAAAATAAAATTGATGTTGTTGCTGTTGTTGTTGCTTATATTTTACATCTGCTGGTTGTTCAGTTTTCAAAATGTTAGTGATGTTTTGTTGCATGCTCAATTTCTAGCTGCTTACTTTATTTGTTAATTAGACAAGAATGTTTGTATGTTTTTCAGGATTATGTTGAATGCTTTACAGTGAACACTCATATTAGCAAAGTTTCAGTCTATTCTATATTTACTATAGTCACTGTGTAATTTGATGAATTTCACTGATTGCATTATGACTAAACTTGTGTTTATGTCAACAAAAGAGAAATAAGCAACTAAATTAGTTTTGTATGAACTTAATGCTAGTAATTTCAATTCATGTTGTATTGCAGCAACAAGCATTTCATGTGAAAAAAGTACACTTTCCCTCCATTTTCTTTAAACGTGTTTCTTAATTGTTTATCTAAGCTCAAACCAATTTCATTTCAGTGATTGTGATATTTTGTGCCAAGCATAATACATAGCATAGCTTCACTAATTAGGTGCAATCAACTACACAATATTTGTCTGATGTTATCTTTAAGTACGTTTTGCATTATTTTCATATCAGACTCAAAAGAAGCTTGCTCAGACTGAAATTGGAATTTTGCTGACATTATCACATTCGAACATAGTAAGTGCAGCAATTGCAAGATTTGCTCTTATAAAATATTTTGCATTTTTTTTATTGTTTACCTCAAATGATTCAACCCCAAATGACATAAAATGTTAGCTTTTCACAAAATAATATATTTTTTATATTTAATTTAATTTGTTTGTTTATGACCAGACACGAAGTCCATAGTATAAACACACACACTCTGCAGAACGCAGGTCGATAAACACAAATAAAACAGAACGTTTTACAAGGCATTGGAGCCAGCGGAATGACAGAGTTATAGACACTTTTTGCAACTGCATTGAAGACAGAACCGTAGGGTTACAGACACATTGTCAACACTAATGTTAGCTAACACGTAACCCTTGTTAGAACACTACTGCGGAGTAGGGCGCCAATTCCTAAACTGGTCGAGTCCAGGTAAAATCCGAATGCATTGTGACATGACACACCATCAATCAAACAGACACTGCAAAGCTCGATCACTCATTCACAGAGTAAAATGCGATTGTAGTGTTCAAAGAATAGGGACGAATACAAACAATCTGACTGCATCAAAGCACTTAACCATATGTTGTTAGATTTTCTGCATCTTTCGAGAAATAGTTACGTGTTTTGTCGTTGCAGAGCCTCAAAGGTAGGAGTGTTACATTGAACCTGGTGGCTACTAACACTCGCTCTCCAGGGCAGGTTGTATAGAGTTCTGCATCCAAGATTATATGCCACCCGCAATCTCTGCATGCATGACTTCCTGAAATTACACCATAATTGTGATGCATACATGGGTAATGGTTTATTGTTTCATATGGCTCAGACAACAAGCAGAAGCACCATAAAAGCCATCGCATGCAGTAAACCAACCATTAGCGAAAATTAGAGCAAATGAAAACACAATGGCACAATAGCTGATCAGTGTAAACCAGTGGTTCTCAAAGTGGTCGATATCGACCCCCAGGGGCCAATTGGACCATCCAAGGGGTCGATAAATAGTCAAGGGGTCAAATGGGGGTCATTGAATGGCCAGGGGGTCAATGAAAAACTGCTCGGGTCTCCTGGAGATATGAAGCATCCAATTCAAAATTATTGCTAATCGGGCAAGGAATGCAAACGGCCTTTTTCAACAAATCAAGCAGAATTGAGAGCGCTGATCAAATCTCAGCTACAGTAGTTTAAAAGGACATTCCAGGGGTGGCCAAACCTGCTCCATGTATGAGCCGCAAATCGTAAAACCGAAGTTACAAAGAGCCGCAACATAAAAATAAAAAAACACGAATTTTTTTGTAATCTACGCTTCTGTGACATCCTAATTTTTTGTAACTACTTGCAAAAGTAATACTGTACGGCACGCTAGTCACCATAGTCAGGGACGGATTTAGGAAGCGCAGGGCTCTAGGCCATCTTAGTGTTTGGGGGCCCACGCAGGCGTGACCTATTTGGCCATTTGTCTGAGAAGCGTGAAAGCATGGCCCTTTTATGTTCAGGGCCCCCTCAAAGATCTATCTTTTGTGGTGCCGACTTTGGTTCTACGACTGCCTTAGATCTTCAACAGAAATTGAAGCCTTTCCTACATTCTTCTCTGGAACAACTGGTAATGCTATCTTTTCTTGGAATTTATGGCTCTTTCGAGTAGTTCAGAAGTTCTCTTCGTTAAATTTCCAAGGTTTCTAGCGTTCTTTGAGGTTTATTTTTCAGATATATAAATTTTCTTGCAGGACCGTGTTGCTTCCCTCAGAAATATCCTCTAGTTCATAGGTTCTCAAAGTGCTCCGTACGGAGCCCCAGGGCTCCGCGAGAGAAACCTCGGGGCTCCGCGAGCTATTTGTTTACTTATTAAAATACTGACCTGGCTAATTTTGCAACTGTCCAAAGAAGCAATAACGGCATTATTAAAATTTATTCTGGGGCTCCGTAAATTATGGTCAATCTCTTCATGGGCTCCATAACACCAAAAGTTTGAGAACCCCTGCTCTAGTTGTCGATCTGATGAGCTATACGTAAACTCCTTTGTTGTAGTAACCACATATTTTATGGAACAAACAAGCACAATCCATTCAATGGACACAGGGTTTACTTATGCCTTTTTAAGTTGTCATTTTCCAAGCAACACAAAGTACAGCGTTTTAATCCTCTTAGACTGATGGTAAACAGCATGAAAACAAGCTTTGCACCGCCAAGTATTGTCGCAACACCCTCAGCTAACCATATGAAGTAAGCCCAACGTAGACACGTTTTTCCAAATAAAACTCACGAGAAACTGTTCTAGCTGATTTACCTAACGTAGGCGTATAGAGTTTCAACAAGCAATCTCTGTTTGCGGGCAATCTAGTTGATAACAACCAAACTTAGCATTCAATACTGACAATATTGCTTTTCGTCGGAGTTCTGCAGTGCCTGGCTGTCTTACGTTGTTGCGAGCTTTTTGTCTGGAAGATTGAACATCAAGAAAGTACTGTTCTTTCTTTTTCATTCTTTTCTTGTAACCATAGGCGTAGCCAGGGTGGCAAGTGAACCATTCCCCCTAAATTTCTAACATATCTTGTCATTTTGTGCTTCGACAGGCAATGTCCAAACAAAATACCGTTGCTCGCTATAAGCAATGGTGGGTTTAAGGTTGGGGGGGCCCGAGGCAAGACTACAAAGGGGGCCCTCTGATGGCGTCATCATACTCACCCAACCGTGATAAGCACTTTTGATCAAGCCTAACATATGGCCACCGAAGGATACGTTCCTGAGACTACGGCATGACTGACATAGCAGAAGGAGAAAATGCAAAGGGTGTTCATGATACACAACTTTGAAAACACTGAAAGGTGGGAAGACAAGGCTGGCAACACACAAAAGTTGGGCAATAGCAAGTTG
>Ga0210059_1015984_pt1 | contig 10871 bp, 9 predicted proteins | sample Ectturendosymbi2_FD_188042 | JGI IMG/M metagenome (GOLD analysis project Ga0210059, IMG submission 188042) | Ecteinascidia turbinata endosymbiont from Florida, USA - Sample 2 (SPAdes) (version 2) | ecosystem: Host-associated > Tunicates > Ascidians > Unclassified | place: Key West, Florida... | reverse complement strand
CTTTTTGAGCAACGTAACTGCAGCTTGCCTCGTTTTTTGTATGACACACAGTTCTTGACGATCTCTTTCAAATGGTTGCATGTTTTTATACAGTAGAATGATGCTCAGCAATAAATGATCTGAGCAATAGCTTCAGCCCTACAACTTTTTAAGTCTGGTCTTTGTAGCTTTGTGTTACATTAGGGAGCATGCAAAAAGTTCTTTAGTCTTATCTGAGTGCTTTTGCTACCAGTTATGCCTTTTAAGCTCACAGTACTGCGCTATGATTGCATTGTTGCTGACTTCGCAAAAGGCTTTTGTTGAATCACCAGGATAGGCAACAGGCATTGACCCAACTTTTGCAGTAAGTTCTGAATCTTGCAACCACATATGTCGAAACTTTTGCCAGCTTCGACTTGCCAGGAAGTTTTTTACCAGACAGTACTACTTACTAGCGTAACTGAATCACTTGGAAATATCGTGTCGTGGGATAAAAACGTATTCTACCAATGTTGCCTTTCAACCTAACGCGCTCACTAACCACACAAGCAAATCATTTAGGCTTCACCAAGCCATCGAATTACTTGTTACTATGATACAATCATCTGCTTCAAGCAGCTTCTTTGCATCATAATAACAGTTCCAAATAATTGCAGGCAGCTGGTGGTGTTTGTCCTGGTGCTACCCACTACCCAGTGGTGGTTCTGAGGGGGGTTGGGGTGGGCCATGGCTCCCCAGATTTTTTGGGGGGTTGGGGTGGGCCATGGCTCCCCTACTTGCTCCCCACTTTTGTGCTGAATTTCACGTTCAAGTTCGTTTGATTGACATACACAGCAAGTAACTTTCAGCCAGCAAAATTTTAAACGATTTGAAGACTTTCTGGCAACGGTTCTAACGATATTCACAAGCCTATGTTGGGTTTGATAGGGTTAATCATAGCAAATCAATCTTCATTACAACGGAAAACCGCCATGCAGGAGAGACATTTATGTTGGCCCCAACTTTTTTCCTTGGCTAGGCAGTGTCCACACCAGTTTTTTCATTCTAGAATCGCCACTGGTGTTACCCAGTTAAAAAGGTCATGAAGAAGATAAGTATATTTTTTGATGAAGAAGCATGGGCGCAATTTTGTTATAAAATGTGGGGGGACAGCTTGATGTAAATCCAATATAATCATCGGGCCTATGCGGAAGTGAAAGTATGTATACACAGCTTCCAAATCTTGTTTTTAGTGGTGTTTTCAAAGTAACACTAATCATGCTTTGCTTTATCCCTACAAATGATTTAGAGATTAATAAACTTAATTTTGTTGTTGGGCATGGTACTGTAGTTCAGCTTGATTGCACTACTATCAGACTATACAAACAAGCAACGCAAGATAATAGAACGCATCAGTTGGGTTTTATCAGAGCTGTCAGTTGGAGTGCACAAAACGTTGAATCGCATTGGTCGCACGTGCATACCACTCTTAAGTAGAACACATCGATTTTCATGCATTTTATAAGAGGTGTGGGTTACAGCGTGATTTGATGTCTTGTTTAAGTTGCTTAACCTTACAAAGACGATAAATTGCAAGGTACGATATATATATTGCAAGGTATTGTAGCTAAATATTTTTCTTGCACATTTCTGCTCTCAATGCTACAAATCTTTGGCTACTGAGCATCATACATGCAGCCCCACCCCTAGCCAAATCTCCATTGATATCCTCTTACAGAAACAAAAAATGTTTGGCCAAAACTAACCTAGTTCACAAAATGATTTACAATTTATTTTGACTGCTGATGAGTGGAAGATGTATCCTTTCAATCTCCCTTAGTCATTCCCTGCATCCTGTTGGATACCCTTTTGATTGTCCAAACATCGTTTGTCCAATACACTTTCCCAACGTTAATCGAACTCCCACGCAGAATTCAAGCCAACTAGAGAAGATTTCCAAGCCAACTAGAGAAGATTTCAAGGTATCCAAAAGAAAACGAACCAGAAGTCTTTCTGAATACATATCCATATACCAATCTAGCCTACAATATGATTTCTACATACCTAATCATCTGGTGACCAGACCTGCAACTAAGGGGAGGGCTTCACCCCTCTGGAAGAACTTTCTCCCCCCTGAAAAAATGTCTTGGACATATTGCATGCATAACCATTGTTTTCGTTGTTACATGCTGTGTAACGCATTGTTACATGCTATCAATGTAAAATTTGGGCCTCTTTAAGAAAATTATTCGCCCTCCTGGCGTCCAAAGCTGGTTACAGGTCTGCTGGTGACTGTTGCCTTGTGACTTCTGTCAGTTATGCCACTCATTTTTGTCTTTTCACAATAAAATTTTTCAGGTATAACATCAAATTTTAATAGGCGAAATTAATGTCAAAAGTTTTATTCTAAAGTTATACATGCATAACGACAAGAAAATATATTTGAGATTAAACAGAAATCAAAATGAACAACAGTGAATTGGCAAATAGTACGACGTTTCACCTGGAATAACACGAAAAGAATGTCCAGCAAAACTAGATGTTACGTCGGCTCATATGTGGCGGAACCTGAAGGGCGTATGGGTCTAGGCTCCCTCATCTTTTTTCTTGAAGGGCCTGGCCCTCCCACTTTTAAATTTCGAATTTTGCCTAAATAAGTTTAAGTAACACAATTCGTATTGTGTCCGTTGTTAAAGCGAATTGTTTTTGTGTAATACTAAAAACAACTAATTACATTTATGTGCTCAAGACAATGTAGTGTATGATAGATAGGGTGTTGTGTAGATAGGGGTCGTTAGGGCTTATCAAATTTTGTATAAAATGACGTTTTATTAAATATTATAACTTTTTTGATGTGCACTTGTGCCCCCCACATTGAAAATAGTTCGGCCACCTGTGCGTAGGCCACGTGTAAAGCAAATGTTTCGCACTTGGGTGAAAGCATTGCTGCATTGTGGGTATAAAATATCTTTTGAATTTGTTGGTCACCCTTGTCGTGACATACAAGAAAAAAGGCTAAATGTATAAGCTATCTTTAATTCCTAGTCAAGTCGTTAAGTTTTGAGCTATAGAACAATATATAATTACGTCAATACTTCTCTAAAGTTTTGATGGAAATCCTCTTTACTAATGGTTGAAGACAGTCTTTTGCAAAACTACCCATCTTAAAACTCTATTCTCCACAATAGTGCTGCTGTTTGTTTTCGGCTAAAACTTCGCAGACTTTTGCCTGAAAATGTAACTCTCTAACATTATAGGCTCCGCTTGCATCTTAAATTTTACGCTGTTTGTTTCTGAATACGTGACAACCAACGTTACATTAAAGCAAATTAGCCAACGTTTTTGCACGAAACAAATCACGGCTGTACTATGGTCTCTCACGTGTGCAGCCGTTAAACTTCACTGTTTCAAGACAGCGACCTTCTTACAGTAAACCACACTAGATAAATGTGGGACAGAGGTAGTTAACAATCTTTTGCGGTCTTCAGAAACTTGCAAAATGCTAAAGATCATTTTTGAAATTTATAAAAATATCAGAATCAGTGATACCACACCAAACTCTGTTTGAACATCAACATGGCTATGTGTAACATCTAACATGAAAGACTCTTCACACAAAACGTGACAAATGTAACATTTAGTTTTGAAACCTCTCCAAATACAAACCCTACGAGAAAAAGTGGGGGGGACAAGGCATATTATGTCCCCCCCGTCTAACAAAGTGGGGGGACACGTCCCCGGTGTCCCCCACCAAATTGCGCCCATGTGAAGAAGGTGTAAAGTTTTCATCTTGAAAAACTCTTAGAATAGGTTTTTGGTCAGGAATTTGTTACCTGCTAAACCTGCCAAACGGTTGGTAAAATCCTGCTAGAAAATTAGCTAACTGCTCTATTCAAAATTGTACAGCTAACAGTGAGAAAATCCTGCAAGATTTAGCAGCAAATCAGCTAAAATGGCAACACTACTGACCGCAATCTTATACCTTTTGTTACGTAACTGTACAAAAAGAATCAAACAAGAATTTCTGGACACAGACAGCGTTCAATTGAAACCCTTCGCTTACTACTTATGGCAAGTTTAGCAAAATACTGACTTCTTAGACTGAACAAATTTTTATATACAGTATAATGTAATAAATAAGATTTGTCAGTAATAATAAAATTCATTACTAATATTCATAGGTGTACGGGAGTGCATACTTTTGGGGATGAAAAAATTTTTGCCCAAATTTGATCTTTTTTCCCAAATAACGTATAAACAGCAAGTCTTAATGTTAAGAGTAAAACGTACCATTGTAAACAAATGAAGATGTCTGCATGCCTAATTACCAGTTACCGGGGTTTAAAGCCGTACACCCTCAACTAGCAATCAATATTCTGCATAACCACATGTGAACAATGGTAATATTTATTGTGTTGAAAAATATTAGCTCATTACAATAAAATCCCCCCCGAAAATTGCTGTTCATGCCACCACGTGTAGAATGTGTTGTTCAGCATCTTCGTTTTCAAGTTTTTATATACGTTCTATGCTTATTATTTCAACATGATCATCCTAATAGCTAAGATCTGTTCTTCTCCAGCATAGATGCGTGCATTTGTGTTAGCCACAATCGCAATCAATCTAGGAAAGGAGTAAAATATATCAGGTTACGATGTAAATTATTACATTGCTGCAAAGAGGCCAAGTCTCAAGTAAGGAGAGGGAAAGGAAAGGAGGCGGTTTAATACATGGCATGTAGCTTAGCCTTCCCAATTAGGCAATCTTCACTGCAATGTGTTGTACTTAAAATACTACAACTTAAACGTTTACAGCTTCTAAAGTCACATTGTGAAAACCAAAAATCCACTCCAGTTTATACAGTTAAATGTGCATTGAACACAGCTTGCCAAGAAAAAATAGCAATATGGGACTGATACAGGCAAATACTGCAGCCTATATGATCAACCACCAAGGAATCTGTAAAAATGCACGTTTCCAATCACAAATGACTTATAACCTCAATAAGAATTATTTATACAAATAGCAGTGCTTCACTGGACTGGATTACGATTAGTGAATTATGCAGTGCAATAGATAGTACAGTTGCTACTGTTCATGAAAACTTCACTTTACAGTATTAAATTGAAACATTAAAATTTGGCAGGATGCAACATATAAATTAATTGCATGAAACAAATGGAAAATATAAAAACCTAAACAGTATGAAATCACACCTACATTACTACCACACAACATATTACCGCTGCAGTTACGTGGTTAATTATGTTCATGAATACTTTGCGGTAACAGATTCATACTCGCAAATCTCACAACATCAAGTAAGTTTGAAACATGATAACTTCACGGAATCATATCACAGCTACACCACATTACTACCACAAAACGTTGTGCAGCTACAGCTAAATTTTAGTTGTACACTTCACAACGTCAACAATTTTAAGTTTACAAAAATTAGGGATAGTTGGAATGGTGGGTTACCACCTCATGGTCCCAATTTTAAAATGTTTCTAACTCTACCCAAATTTGAATAAGGCTGTTTCAGTGGGCTAAAATATGATTTGGGCTGTTGGAATCTGCTCAAATGTTTCTAATTGTATGCAAGTTTAAATAAAGTTCTTGTATTTTAACCAAATTGAAATAAAGCTGTTTGAAGTTCCCCAAAATTGAATGAAGATGTTCCATTTGGCCCAAATTTGAATGGAGCTATTGCCATTTGGCCAGAGTTGATTTAGTTTGTTGGGATTTACCCAAATTTTTCCAATTTATTAAACATTTCTAACTTCACCCAAATTTGAATGAAGTTATCCCAATTTGCTCAGATTTCATTGAGATCGTTAAAATTTACCTAAATGATTCTAATTTCATCCAAATTTGAATAAAGCTCTCATAGTTTACCCAGACTTTTCTAAATGCACTAAAATTTTGATGGAGATATTTTATACAGCATAGCCCAGCTGTGTTTGAAGTTGCCTGCAATTGAATGAAGCTGTTGCAAATTTGCAACATTTGATTTGACTCATGGACTTCACCCAAATGTTTCGTATTTATCTAAATGACAGTTATCAAGTTACGTTTAACTTGAAACAATGTGCTTGTGCTGTGAAGATGAGAACTTCGACTTCTTTGGCTGTTTCCACCGTCCACTAGTTTTGCCTGAATAGTGATGCTGTTTTGCGGTGAATTGGAAGTTGTACCAACACACTGAAAAATGCTGTATAGCGCTTGCTTGTTGTCGCGAAAAGAAGCTATTGAGACTGTCTGGAATTTTGCCTCTTCTGATATGGCAACCCTATTCTGTAGTTCAGCATTTTATTAGTCTAATTTTTGCAATTTCACTCTTTGGATGCCTGGGACCGTCGCCCCGTTCGACCCCCCTCTGCACGCCGCTGAGTCTCAATGACCAAACCGGGTCTGCAGTAGTGCAGCGATCTAAAAATAACTGAGCTATGAGTAGTTATGTAATATCCATAGTGTTTGTAGCTGTGTAGTCATGCTGTGATCAGGGAGTATGATTGAGATATGACACCATTGCAGATTTCAGCGTGAAATGCACGGTACGCCATTGTGAAGTAGGAATTTTTATTAGAAACCATTAGGTTTACTAGCAAGATTTACTAGATTAGTGGCCAAGTTCACTAGGAAAAATTGCGTTTACTAGTAGTAGCATAACATGAAAGTTATAACTAATTGGTAGCGGACTACCATTGCTTTGCAAAACAGTACATTATCAGGAGGGTATAAAACAAGTACATCTTCGCATTTGTGTTAATGCAAATGTATGCTTGTAAGAAAGAACACGTGAGAGTTGATCGACTATGTGTTTTGCCCTCTTTGCATGGTTTGCCCGGGCATTGCTGTTAGCTGGAATAGCCAAGACAGCAACAGGCAAAGCATGCAACGAGTGCAAAACACTTGGTCGATTGTGACTGGTCTGTGTTTAAATGCTCGGGCACAAAAATGTAGTTTTCCAAACAGCCGTATTCTTGATTCCCGTCGTAAGCAATAACAAAAGGTCCTCAGGCACAACGGCAAAACGAACGACTGCCTTTCCAGAATTTGTTTATATTAGGCCACCGTTACCTTGAGATTCGTTTCTGCCAGTAACTGTTCTCTGAATCGTCTGGGCCTATGATTGTTTTTTTTCGCTGATTTCCTCATGGTAGGAGCGTTGCTTATAAAACAACCAGATTAAATTACCTCAAAATGGTTTGATTTATTCGATTAGATTTGTGTACTTGATATGATTCATATTCCATTCAACTCGAGGCACACCAAGACAATTGAAGTTTTAATGTGTGGAAACGAAGAGAAAACGGAGTTGGAGTCGTGAAAAAAGAGAGCTCCGGAGCTGTTCTGGTGTCATGCAGTGATGAGCTTGCAGTTCACTCATGATCGCTCATTTGCCTGCGGAGGCACGTTGCCAAACTTGCGAGCGGATTGTTCTACTTTTGGTATATTTATTGCGTAACAATAACATGTCAGGAAATCTTTAAAGGTTCAATTCAAGTTTACCGTGACTGGTCAACGCAGACAACTTGACAGGTAATGCAGCGGGGCAGTGACGGCCGATAGCGGTGAGCCACGTAGTTTTATACTGTGTGAAAAGAAGCATGAGTGAATCTGTATCAGTGAATCCACAATTTTGAAAAATCCGTAGTGGAGAGGACAACAGGAGCTACACACTGGTGCAGGGACGCCGGAGAGCGGTGGAATGACGGGGACATTGGCCCCCTTGCCCTTTTAAAAGGGTGGAAACGGGGGCGGAGGTGCTTTTGCATAACAGAATCATAGGTAATTTCATTGTTTATCAAGATCGACTTGAAACAAATTTATTGCAGCTATTTGCGCACGTAGAAAATTCAGAATGTTTTCCTGTAATTCCTGCCATCATCATTCTCGAGGTTAACATCGTTGCTGCATAGAAAAAGCATACTTGGTGACGATTTTATTGTTTTTACAAGTTTCCATTGCGCTCAACTCTTACTGTCCCCGCCTGCGCTACAGCTGTTCCGGCGTCCCTGTACTGGAAATGGAGAGCTTCACGGACTGCTGAAGCACACTGATTTGTTTCAAGCTGTCCGTTATGCGATTTTATTACCCTTCTTGTAACGGACCTGCACCGCAGAGAGATCGTTTACTACTGTGAAAGCAACCCAACGAGCTCCGAACCGAATCCGCTGAAACGATTCGATTCGAATCCAGCAGTAGGAAACGTGCAACTGACGAAGACGACGACTCAAGTCGGAACGCTTCTAAAAGACGCAAGGCTCGACGTCGGCGATCTGACGGGCGTTGTCAGGAGCCACGCCTACAATTAAATTGTTCTTCGGCGAGCAGGTGGGCGGGTTCAGGGACAGCAGCTGGCACCTGTAACCGCGGCCGCGAGCGAACGCGATCCGATCCATGTCGACCAATCCCATGCAGCGCTTACCTGCGGGGAAGAAAACAACTCGATTGAGTGAAAAAGCGTAAAATCAGGTGACTTTTTCTGGTAATTCACAAAACATAGAGAACTTGTCAAATCGATTTTCTGGAACGAAAGAGCATGGGTTGCGTTCTGATGACTGTGAAATGACAGTTGATCCTACAGTTCCTGCATTCATCACCGCAAATTTTCTTTAAATTCGATACAAGAAAACTTCACAATTTGCGGCTGAAAAAACCAGCGACTCGTTTTTGTCAAAATCTGCAACAAAACATTCGTCAGAGGCTAGGTTGTTTCCACAATGGCTTTTGTGAGCCATCCCAACAACTTTACAAGAAAATAAATTTTCTTTCTATAACCACGACCGCGTGACCTCACAGACTTCCTCAGTGAAACTTTGGTGACGACATTTCAACGAGTCAAACACGATTTTCAAAGGAGCACCCTGTGCGAAATACCGGCCTACACCTCGACACAGGGGTCACCAATGTGGTGCCCGCAGGATTGTTCTGACAATAGTATAAACATGATCAGTTGCTTCACATGAATACGATATCTTTAATTTTTATTATTGACAACATAATTGAAGAGAAATTGAGCAAATTTTTATTTCAGAAGTGTGTGCATCAAACTGGTAGCCCTTCGCATGAATCTGTACCAAGAAGTAGCTCTCAGTTTCAGGAAGGTTGGTGACCCCTGCCTTAAGAGTAAAAATGTCGGAATAAACTGCAGCCCGAGGGCAACTTCATACGATCTGAGTCTAGCCTTCTTTGAAAAAACTTCAGGCGCCCATGATTTAAACCAAAATGGTTTTTGCGTTGTTGCTTTCTCGTTCAGCCGGTGGTGCAATTGGTTGTGATCGCTTCGTGCTGATATTTGGTACTGTAGCCTTCCTGGCTGGCGCAAGTTATCCGGGAAATTCCTGTTAGTAGATGAGATCCAGACCACCGCTAAAATCCGGTCGTCTTGACCTGCCTCGCAATCAGAACAGCTTTGTGGAGGGCCAAGTGCGTGCGGCGGATGCATGCGCAACTTAGCCTCTGCATCACCTTAATCTGGCGCGGCATCGTTGTGTGTTTAGCCTTGTACACTGTCCGTACGCACTTACGCGTTCTTGTACTTGTGTTTGGTGACCCGTGCAGTGACCCCATCGTTGGCAACGTCGGGATGGGCCATAGCAACGGTATGGCTATTCAAACGCATTTTTTCTAAATAAAAAAAAAAAAAAAAAAACTTCATCCAGGTTCATTTTCGAAATGACTTCTACATGAGCTAGACGTGGTGTGGTCGAATGGTTTAAGGATATGAAAAATAGATGTGTTTATGTCGCAGAATATTATGGAAGCGGAATTACAGTGTCAACAAGTCCATATAAACTGTAGAGAAAACACTGAAGAAAGCAACAAATGACCGAAACAAAAGAGCAATATAAACATAGCAGTAGGTTTCCAGTGCTCAACGAGATGCACAAGTGAGAACGGATGTTGCTTACCTTGCTTTGATTTCACGCTCTCGAAATTCCACGACGTCTGATCACCTCCACGTCCTAGTAAATGGATGTCTTCAAAACCACAGGAAACATTTCGAAAATGGTCACTGCATAAAAAATCGTAGTATGCAACATAGCTTCTATTCCAAATGGCCTATTCACACAGAAATGCAAAGCCTATCAGAAGACGGCACGCCCAAACTTCAAGGTTTACTGTTAAATGCGTTCGGCAAAGGATTTCACTGAGCTTCTACAAATCTTCTATAGTACAGCGACATGTAAAGTCAAATGCGGAAGATGAGGTTTCGGCGAAATTCGTTAAAAATATGACAAGCTGGCGTTCCACAACTTCAGCAATAAGGCAGTGCAAGGTGATCTGCATCTGTTCAACAGTCGGTTCCATTTAATGTCACATAGTACGCTTCGGTATGGATTCATACAATTCACTGACCTCTGAGGATACGAGACGTTGGAAGTGTTTTGGATTCGACCGTAACAGCACGGACTGATGACGAAGGACGCGTTTCGTTGTGTGCATTCGCGCATGACCATGTCTGAGGCGACGCCGCACGCGTGGAGCGCCGCGCCGATCTTGAAAGTGCCACTGAAAGAACAGCTGGTTGCATCAAACGGATCGAGATGACGATGGGCAGTGATACGAGACATTTTGAAAAACAGTATTAAAAAATAAAGTTCAGTTAGACCAGGGGTGCACACAGCACAACTTGTTCGCTATTGCCGGCCGCACTGCGTTTATTTTTATGAATTACGGCCGCCAGTGAGTTAAAGATATTTTTTTCATTGTTTTCTGTTCTGCTTCTACGCTAAGCCTAGCCTGCTTCCACACGTCTGTTTGGCTGCCTTTCTGCTATAAGTATCCTCATACAGTTGAAAAAGAATATTTATGAATGCACGGCCGCCATAACTTCTATTTTAAATAACATTGTGCACTGCCGCATAAATGTTTATCGAAGGCCTCATGTGGCCGTACGGCCA
>Ga0210059_1015983_pt1 | contig 10872 bp, 5 predicted proteins | sample Ectturendosymbi2_FD_188042 | JGI IMG/M metagenome (GOLD analysis project Ga0210059, IMG submission 188042) | Ecteinascidia turbinata endosymbiont from Florida, USA - Sample 2 (SPAdes) (version 2) | ecosystem: Host-associated > Tunicates > Ascidians > Unclassified | place: Key West, Florida... | reverse complement strand
CGTCGCATGGATGAGGATTGTGCAGTACTTGCCAGCATCAGGTTGAGTTCGTAACATGGCCAGGTTCATCTGTGGGAACATCTGCTGTTTGGGTGACAAATACAAGAAACTAGGGTACAAATAGATGAACAACAACTGTGATGCATAGGTGTAGGATCAGGCAATTTTTTGAGGGCGAAAAGGATATTTTGCCCGAATTTCCCCAAATTTGTCCGAAAAACTTTTATGCGACAAACTTTACCCCTACGAATTTTCTGTAGCTGTTGGTACATTACATTTTCCTTTACCATGTTGCTATACACGTTTCACTTCTCAGATAGCATTAATATTTTGTGTTAATTCAACCATGACAAAAATACGTAATAAAATATGGATGAACAATGCATAAACCTTTAAAGCTAAACGTACTTAGAATCCAATTTTTGTTTTAAGTATGTTGCATATTTAGTACATGTAAAGCTTAGTAGCTCATCTAATCACCGATTATAATACTGATATAGCCTATGCAACAAAACTGAATGGCACAATGTGTTCATCTAAACACTGTAGTTCAAATAAATTAAAAACAAAAACTTTTCTGTACTTGCCTGGCATGGACTCTACTAATATAAAGTAGGTGTCATACAGCATATACAGCGGGTGCCCTGCTATACTCTATTCCCCAGCGTGCACAATTAAAAAACACATAAAAGAAATGCCCTAATTACACCATCTTTGCCCAAGCTTTGAAGTGAGCCAGTTACTCATCAACTCTCACAAACTAAAACACGAAGTTATCAGAAATAGTTTGTTGATTTTATATATAGTAAAGTGTTTTCTATACATAATAAACATTTATTTATACATTCAATAAAAAACAGCATAATTAATCAATATTGTTAAAAACGTCAAAATTCCTTTGGCCGAATATTGTGAGATTTTGCCCAAATTTTCGACAAATCAAAACTTTTGGGGCCTTGCATTCCCAGCGCCTACATCACAGTGTGATGTCTAATCATGGAAAGGATATGCCCTTGGGTGCAATATGCCAAAGAACCAGCCTATGTAATCTTTATGCTATTTTCACCATCAGGTTAAAAGTCAATTTTCCAGTAGGCTACTGACATTATAACCAAGAAAATGGTTTTGTAGTTAGTTATAAATCCACTAACCTCGATACTGGCAAGTAGGAGATACGTACTGGTTCAGGTTTTGGTGGAAAAACAGTACAAAGACCCAAACCATAGCTCCAATTCACCAATAGTGCCACAGGATAGGCTTTCTCTGTTTGATTCTTGTGAGGATCGTCAACACAATTGAACAAATCTACATTGCAGCTATCAGATCATGCTTCACTGTTCTGCCTGATGTTGACAAAGAGTCGATGGTTGCATATGAACTTTTCATATAAACTCTACTAATTTAACTTACCGCGCAAAATTTCAACTTTTGAATTTGGAACGTTACATCATTACTGAATTTTTACCGTTACAGTGGCTTTTTACGAAGGCTTCACGGCACTGCATGACACTTCGCGACGAAATGCGTTGCTGTGAAATTCGTAAAACTCTGAATGACCACTTCTCAGAATAGAGAGATCCAAGCTACGATCGTTAGAATATCCCAGGAAAGGCTGGCGAGGTGAATCCTGTTGGTTACACCCACGGAAAAGTAACCTGGAGACCGGCGAAGAACAACGTGGCTTGACTACACATCTCCGACCTGGCTTGATCGCGCCTTGATGTGGGGCCAGCAAAGCTATCGGAGGTTGCTCAAAACGGTGAGATTTTTCGAGACCTCCCAGGGCTATTGCCCTCGCGATCCTCTTAAGAGGAAAGGCTGATGTGAAAATAAACGAACGAATGAATATAATTTGAAGTAGTTGGGCATGGAAATATTGACCGGCTATGGCTTAGCATACAGCAAACCCGTCGAAAGCAAACGGATCTCGCTTTAAGTATATCGGTTCAAATTTCCGAAAAGCCTTTCTACAGTAGCCTATTTATCGTACTTGGATCTGGTTCGTAGTTAAGAAATTTTGTAGACAAAATTTGCTCCAACAGTGCAGGACGTAAGCCACTCCTCGGTCCACGCCTGTTGCATTGGCGTCGGAAGGATTTTTTCCAATGGAGGGCAATAATGGATTTTTCCAGGTGGACAAGAAATTTCATACTACCAACTCAAAACTAAGAGAACAACCTTTTTCTACTAAAACTTTAATAAGAAAATATCAAATTTCAAAATCAAGGGGTGCCAAGACTACCCTGCCCCTTTCCGACGCCCATGGCCTGTTGATATCACCAAGCCTTTACAACGGTTTGGTATACTGAAGAAAAAACAGTGATAAAACGTAAAAATGTAAGAATATATTTTGAAGACTCCTTTGCTGACTTCTTCCCCAAATGCCAAGCATGGACCCGCCACAGACTACAGCAAGATTAAGCAACAGCTTGCGGTGCATTTTTACAAGAACGTACAACATTTTGGCTTCAAAGGTCTAGTCTCTGATGTCAAGTCCTTGGAGACAGGTATAAATTCCGACCGGTTCAATTCTGAGCAAATTTTGGTATCGACACGCATTCTGGGAGTACTTAGACCACAGCAGTGAACACACCTGAATCTGATCTTTAGCTTTCATTCAGCAGTAATCACCAGAATTAAGTATTTCCCGAATCCCAGGATCGTTTTTTACTCGGGATCGTATGTCCATCTGTCACGTGGACCTATACAATTAAACAAACTACCACGAGCTGCGTTTCGAAGACTATGAATACATCAGTTTGCACATTTTGTCACATCGTTGAACAGCTTTATCCCAACATTTAACATGGATGTTCTGTACCTTATGTTTCTCCCCCCGCAGCAGCTGCCTAATTCGTTTGTTCAGCCGTTTCATTTTTTTGTCTTCTTTTTTTTACTTTATGTCAAGTCTCCATAGAGCCAGCAATGGGCTTTTGTAGCAGGTCAACATTACGTTTATGTGGTTGACGACACAATTCTGTAGCGTTCTCTTTTTAAAGCAGCATTGCTCAGGCACGTTTGCGTGTTCCTTGTTACTAAGTGTCAGTACAATTGTGTGCTGTAACAACTAACAAGAAGGTGTGTACCACTTCCTGTATTTTATTCCTTGTTGTATGTATCTTGATTCTAACATATAGAAATAAAATACAAAAACTTATCACAAAAAATATTGGCAAATGATGATGAAAGCTTACTTCCGTTTCCTTCCGCGACATAACTTAAACTGAATCCTGCTCCTCTTTTTCCAATAAAAATAGAAGATGAAGCCACAAAAGAAATCGTCATTTTGTCTGTGTACATTACCACGGGACCACTGGGCATGGTGCAGAAAGTTCCTAGAAAATATTTAGGATATCATTATATCGAAGACAAACAATTGCCAATGGCTGAGCAGACAAGAAACAGTAGAGATGGATGTCCCGAGTTTCTGGGCAGATAAACCTATTTGTATATTGTGTCGTAAATCAGTGAGACAGGAACTTACCGATGCAACTTCTCGATTTGTAACGAAACCTCCACAATTGTTTTTGTAACATTGCTCTTTTTTATGTAGCCAGTCAAAATATAATCCCATCATTTTCAGTAAAGCTATTGTTTTGCGTATGTTGCTTAAAAAGCTTTTATTGTTTTACGACCGAAAACTATTATTTGGATCATATAGCTAGATTAAGATATGGTATCGCTCAGTTTTGGTATTGCCAAAAATGATGGCTGCGAATGTAAGAATTCGGTCAGGCTTTTTTCCTTTGCGTAGATGGCGCAGTGGACAAGGTCTTTTCAGTCTTTTTGACCTACGGGAGAACAGCTGCAGTAACTGATTTCTCTCTTGCTTTGTTCAGTTAAAAGTCAGATACATTTTCACTAACGTTGGGTTAATCACATCACTTGTCAAAAGTTTCAATCTCATATCGAAGTTCAGAACTTGGGCCACTCCTTTGTCATTGTGCAGACTTTTTCTGACTTGTCTAAATATGGCGACCCTTTATATCGGTGAAACTAACCGCAAAAATTTAATGAAGCCGTTTCCAGTTAAAAGTTGTACACTAAGTCATGAGGTTCGGAATGCAATCCTTTGTTAGCCATCTAGAAATATTCAAAAAACTTTTCTGTATCAAGGTGCGGTTCGCGTTTATTTTTTTCAAAAATATTTAACAATCTTAAATAAAACGCGTGGTGTGTGTTGCTTTTGTGTATATACCATTACAGTAAAGGTTACCTGTCGGTTTTCCTTTAGCGATTACCGTAAACTTCATCTAAAATCTAGGCAACGGAAGCTAGCAAATGAAACGGACCCAACTTTTAGGCTTAACTTATCGCCAATACAATATATACAATGTAAATCGGCCATCGATGCACGCTGGATGCTTTATAACACTGATTCCCAACCACCTTTATGAAGAATTAAAATGTTCAGTTTCGTTTATACTCGGTTTCTGCACTACTTTCGGAAGCTTACTTAAAAATGTCTTGGCTCTATATTTCTTCAGGTTTGCCGTAGTTTTCTATTTTAACACAGGAAAAACCTTTTCAATTGGTAGAACCTTTTCACGAACGATTATTTTGTTTTCTGAAAACAGTTGACATTGTAAACACTCTTCAACTAGTTTTGCGGCCCATTAGGACACCGCCTCAGCACTCACACTTTGGGAAACACTGCTGGAGAGCAAGGCTTTGGAGAGGGTTGCGAAAAAAAACATTTCTTACTTCCTGATGCTGTATAATCGCTGTCATCATACAGTACGATGTAATCGCTGCATCCACCTTCGTCAAGATCCATGTCAAGAAAGGTTATAGTGTAGGACGATGCCCCTGGAACGCGAAGCTTCCAGCTTTCCGACGCGTCCGATGTGTATCCGCTTGGGTAACCATCACTGCTGATTGTTCCCGTTGGACTGTACAAAGTCACCGATCGTTCTGCAACATTTTTAAAGTTTATGGTAAAAAATGATATTTTCGCATCAAAACATGTTATCGAAAGAAACAGTTTCGCTTTATGCAAGTCAGTGCGACGTGGGTGAGTGTGACCACTATTTAATGATCAACGGCTATCACGCTTAATTTCTAGCTTGAAAATATGGATAATATTTTTTTCAAACGATTTTTTCAGGCACAATCATCGACGTTCACCACATCTTTACAAGCTCTGACGGGACCCATTCAAAGGTGCACATTGCCTTTTCAGCTCTATTTGCGGCGTTGAGGTTGTGCATACAGCAATTATTGGCGTTCATCGAAAAAGTCTAAAAAACTCTCGAGTCAAATTTTACCATTATGGTGGATCTAACGTGATTTTTGTTTTTTGAAGAGACTGCTTCATTCCATCGTTTTTCTTCACGGATTTGTTGCTATTTTCGTAAACTACGAAGATTTGGTCGTACTATTTTAGCAAACAGTACGTTTTTTGTTTTAGCATGAGCTAAGCTTTGAAATGATTTTGCTTATTTTCGCTAATGTCTTCAGTATAGCAAAGTTTGATCATTTGTATTTACAGCGTTTTGCAGTTTTCAAATGTGCCGCAGCCTGATTGGTTTAAATATATGCAACATTATGACATTTTTGACACCATCTTGCTTTTATTTCTTGCGTTTCATAGTGTTTTGTTCAAGGTAACTCCAGTTTCCATAGTGTTAGTCAATGACGGATTTACGCATAGGTCAACGCGGGGCCCAGCGCAACTCTTTCCTATGACGACTCAATATTAACTAAAAATTTGCGAAACTGCGCAGGCATAGCTTCACAATTTACCTTGAAACGAGCGGAAATGCAAATGTCTACTCTAGACTCTTATCAGTACAGTAACAACACGACAATATTGTGCACCTGGGCGTGAGAGATGCAGGCCGTCTTTAAGAAAGTGGTTACAAAAAAAGAATCAAAAAGAAAAAAAAACGGTATATTTAATTGATGTTCAATTTTCCACTGACAAAAAGCTCGCAAAAACGCAAGACCGCTAGAGACTGCAAAACTCCGATGAATAGCAATATTGTCAGTATTGCATCCTACGTTTGGTTGTTGTTACTAGATTTCGCGCAGAGATTGCTTGTTGAGGCTCTATATGTTAGTTAAATCAGCTAGAACAGTTTCTCGTGAGCTTTACTGGGAAAAACGTGTCTACATTGGGTTTACTTCATATGGTTAGATAAGGGTGTTGCGACAATACTTTGCTGCTGTGCAAAACTTGTCTTCATGCTGTTTACCATCGGCCTATGGCGTAGAGCAGGGCTTCTCAAACTATGGGTCGCGGACGCAATTGGCTTGACAAATCAGATATAACAATTTTTTTACAAGAAAATTGAAAGTAGGACTGCAGTGAAATCTATTTCTACCACATTTTTATTTTTGGTGCAATATCGCACTTTATGCTTTCAGTTGTTTACTATGATGCCTGCCTGAGCTATGAAATGACAATAAAAACCAGGCACAACAAGTTATGCTTTGTTACACCATGATTGGTTTAGCGTACTGACCAATATTGACCTTATTGCATTCATTCCGGCACGAAGGCGTGCTTCTGTTTAGACTCTAGGTCTACTCTAGGGGCTAGGTTAACTTTATTGGGAGCACACCGAGTAGTTTCAAACTAAAGGTAAAAGCTTCATACACAGTTTCAGAAGCACTTTTGGCTTTGATTCAGGAGAAGTTGGATCCACAAACCACACGCAACCGAAACTTTAGGAGGGCACACACCTGCCATGCTCAGGATGAGTTTGCGGAGAACGTTTGCAACTAGAATTTTCAAAACAGAGTTTAGCCTATGTCATTTTTGGACAAGAACAAAAAATGAATGTTCAGTCATTTCTGATCTAGCCATTCATAAACTCTTAGACTTTTGCACAAGATATTTGTGTGAAGCGGTATTCTCAAACTTGATAATCAAGTCCAAAAACCGATCCTTTTTGAAAAATGTTGAGAATGTCCTTCGTCCTGTGTTGTCTTTTATCAATCTACAAATGGATAATCTGTGTAAGAATTATCAAGTGCATCCATCCCATTAGTTGTGCTTGATAACTTCTATAAACTGAATTGTTTTTGTTAATTATTTTTCGCCTTGTTGTTTCCATTACGCTAGTTTTATTACTGTGTAGCTACTTTCGTGGATTGTGTGCATTTGTAGGATTTCGCCATTGACAAAGTGGATTGTGCTTGTTTGTTTCATAAAATATGTGGTTACTATTACCATGAAAAATGAGTTTACGTACAGGTAATCAGATCGACAACTAGACGATATTTTCGAGGGCGGCAACACGGTCCCACACGAAAATATATACATCGAAAAACAAACCAGCAAAACACGCTTGGAATCACGGAAATTTAACGAGGGGAACTTCTGAACTACACGAAAGAGCTATAAATTCCAAGGAAAGATCGCAATGCCATTGGTTCTTAAGAATGTAGGAAAGGCTTTTTGAACGGAGCGTCCCACCATCCTCAATCTACCTTTAAGTCGATCGTGTATAGTGAAGCCATTCGTCTGAGAAGATTAAATCAAAGACAATCAGATTTCAACGAAAGTTTAGATAGACTATACAGTAAAGCTTTAAAATCGCAGTTCCCCAAAAGGATGGCGAAGAACATTTTTAGCAGAGCAAAGGGATGGACTGAAATGAAAAATCCAGAAAAAGCAGGGTAAAGGGCGAATTGCTGGTCTGGGCCTCTGGTTTCCCCCATCTCCGCTCAGTCAAAGAGAAAGATGACTGCAGCCTAAGCTATGATTACGTATAAAAGACCACCAGCGTTAAGGGACTACTTAACTAGCTGCAAGAGAATTGCCCATGACTAGCATGCAAACCCTGAAGGTTGTTCTTCTGCGCCCTGCGGACATTGCGCCTTATGTAGCAAATATGGTAAACATCACAGCATGGTTGAAAAGGAAGATTATCTCTGCACTCCGACAGGAAGAATCAAGCTGACCCAACGTTCGTCTTGTGCAAACTATGGGATCTACGTCGCCGCTTGTTTGCTTTGCAAAGAACAATATGTGGGACAAACTAAAATTAAGTTTTCCGTTAGATGGGCCGCTCATGGGAACAACTGGTATAGATCCACAGGAAAAGAGGATGGTGCTTTGATTAAACATTACACCATGAAGCACCCTGCCATAAGTGACAATCTGCCTCTCTTACCCAATGCTATAAGGTGACATTCGTGGAACAACCTCCGTGCGAAAACCTTGACTGGTGTAAAGATAAATGGATGCATCGAATAAAAGCTTCAATTAGCTTGGACAGAATGATCTTGCCGGACATCAGGTGATTTCGAGTTTTATTTCTGATCGAGTTTTGCTTTTACATACTTTCGATTCGTTCTGGCGGACTGACTCTCAGTGTTATACCCCTAGCTTGATTTTAAGGTTTGTTTACTGCTTTTTTTGGACCCTTTACCCATGGTAGCTTTCTTTTGTTTTATTTGTTTGCTTTTTTTCATGCTTTTCTTCCGTTTATTGTTATATTCCTAATTTTTAATTTGTCCTGATCGTTGTTTGATTACGGAGGTTTTGGCTTAACGTTATTTTCCTTTTTTGTTTCATTTCTATTTGCCTTCAGTTTTAAGTGCCTTTTGATTTCACTTTATCATTGTGTGCTGGCATGTTTATAGTTTCTCTCTTGTTTTCGGGTGTTCCTTTTATTTATTCTTTTTCCTGTTCTGGAATGTTTTAGTTGATTGCTGTGCAGCATCATTCTTTTACATAAATACTGCCAGCAGTTCTCCTGTGTTTCAGGCAGGGATGTGGAAGCGGCTATTTCGTCAACCGCTTCCGCTTCCACACGTATCGCTTCCGCTTCCACTAACAAAGAACGAGGAAACGACCGTTGACCGATAAAATCGGTAAGCTGCACGATGACTTGGCCTTCTATGAAGAATGCCATGGATGCTAGTTATGCCTTTTCTCCTTCTCTCGCCCTACTGATATCGCACGTTCATTCAGACTTATAGTCAGGGCCGGATTTACCTATAGGCTATATAGGCTTAAGCCTAGGGCCTCAAGACCCAAAAGGGGGCCTCCAACAAACTGTGGTACGCATGGTCAATGGCCGGTGTATGATCATTTAGATCAAACTTCGTCAAAAATTTATGTCTTAATTATTATTCGCGAAATTTAGTTTTATTAAACTTTCGTGGTGATAACGCCAAAGTCTTCCAACGAGTTTCCATGAATATCGATATGACGGTTGGTCAAGCCGCATGCCAACTGTTGTGTCGATATACTCAAAGCACGCTGGCTGCGTCCTGCGTTGGCTGGATCGTACCGATTGTTACGTGTGACTCTAACAAAAGAACTTGTGGCTGTTCATGTTTGAAATGCATCTGATCAGTGGCATAACTGACGGGTGGCAGGGGTGCGAACCACTCCCCTCCCAAGCTAAATGTAAAAAGCGGGCCCCTACCTAGCTTGTATTTTGGTATTTGCTATTCTTTTGGTTTCAGTAGATGTTGTTTATTGCGTTTTTAGGAGTGTTTTCCGGTGATTTCGGGTTTTTGTATAGCCGTTCAATACCGGATTTGCTACTGTTTCTCAATTATCGTTAGCCAATGGGCTCCCTTCAGCTACGTTTCCCCCTGGCTCAAACTTTTAGTTACGTCACTGCACCTGATCAAAGCAAGGTTGTACTACAGATAAGAGCTGTGTGTAGGGCTAGCAGCAGTATCCTACAATAAAAACATAGTTGTTTCTTAGGTGACTGAGCAATACTTCAGTTCTGTCAGCATTTCTATCGCGTAAAGCTCGATTGGTATTTTTAGATATGATTTTTTTCCCGTTTGCAATTTCTTCAGTAAAGTCATTCAGAAATGAGATTGCTATTGAGTACTTTCGCAAGTTTGTACTGCTCCCATGCTAAGCAAATCAGAGAAGATCTTGATGAGCTTGAATAGCAAGCAAAAGCTACTTTGTCAAATGGCAACCGCAGAACTCTTCCCAACGAGACAGGGAAACAGCAAAAAAACTGACAAAAGCGCGTTTAGGTCTGATGCCTTAGATTAGTGGTTCTTAGTTTATGCAACCACGCGAAGCCTTATTTCTTAGCTTGATGGTCACTAACTGCTCAGGCGAAAGGTTCTTTTCAAGATTCAAAAGAATTAAAAATGAATTAAAGGGTCGTAGTGTTCCATGAGAGGTTGTTCGCACTAAGCAGTCGATCAGGGGCGTAACGAGGTTAGATGGCGCCCGGGGCAAGAAGCTAGTTTGTGCCCCTATGTTCGTGCCTGAGGTCTTTCGAAAGTAATGTACTGTATTGAAGAGCGTACTTGTGACATTGTTGGGACTTTTTTCCTCCCGCGCAGTGATGCGGCGCCCCTGTAGTGTTTCAGCGCCAGGGGAATTGTGGCCCCTTTTCCCCCCCGTCGTTACGCCCCTGCATTCCATACATTAAAAGTAACAAACTTAGGCAAACAAATTGTAATGAATTCTTACATAATTTTGTTATGAAGAAGGCAGGACAAAACCCTTTTCATTGTTTACTGTGTTATGTTCAACCTTACTTAATTCGATGATTGTAGCTTTTTATTTCTTTATACGTATTTCAATAATGACAGCATAAGCGAAATTTAAACCAATCCAGTTGCCACGGTGGCCATTGGTGAGCTCAGCCCTTTCAAACTTAAATATGAAACGCTATAAATCAATAAAGATTTTATCAAATTTTCAGAATGTCAAGCCCCCTTGCACAAATTTAAACCCCCTATTCAAAACTTTCTGGCGACGGTTCTGGTTTTCAAACTTCACATCTCTTCACGCGACACTTTAGTTGTGTTCGATTCTTACCAGTCTGAAAAAGTAAGAAACAGGCGAATCGTGAACCTAACAGTTACAACCATTTGGGTGCGTAGGATTTCAACAATTCCGTGCAATTTAACGCTTTTGCGTCGGAGGCA
>Ga0210059_1015982_pt1 | contig 10872 bp, 8 predicted proteins | sample Ectturendosymbi2_FD_188042 | JGI IMG/M metagenome (GOLD analysis project Ga0210059, IMG submission 188042) | Ecteinascidia turbinata endosymbiont from Florida, USA - Sample 2 (SPAdes) (version 2) | ecosystem: Host-associated > Tunicates > Ascidians > Unclassified | place: Key West, Florida... | reverse complement strand
ACTTTCTCTGCGTGCCCTTTCTATCAAAAACATAATTTTCAGCAATTTTGTCCAGATCAAGTCTGCAACTCGTTCTTTGTGAACATGTAAAATCATCAAATCGTCTTAACGTCATGGTTGTACGCAGAGCTTCTGATTTCACCAGGGGTACGAAGACCGATACCGGACCCCAAGCTTTTGGTTCCCTCGTCAAAACTTGCGTAGCTTTTTAGTATAGTAATCAGAATATAATTAAAACACCTACCATGCTCAGATTTACAAATACATTAATTGTTATACTGGCAACCAATGGCGTAGCAACCCACTGGCTACTCTGGCTATAGCCAGGGGCGGCACGTTCTAGGGGGCGACAAAATGTAGTCGTCTACTGTAAGCAGAGATAATTGAAAAGAGATGAGGAAATTATTCAGACTGATTAAAATTTAGCTTTCTTAATTCCGTCAGTTAAGCCCCACGCCCCATAAGAATCTTCTTTGGCAAATGAGGGCGACACAGTCGATATTATTGGCGCCGATGGTTACAGCCATAGTATGCTCACCACCGCTTTGTCGCTACCTATCTTTCAATATTATTGCTTGACAATGGCCGCTATTTCAGGAATCTATTCGAAACGCGCCTACTCTAGCAAGCTGCAGCATCGTTTGCTGGTCAAGGTCCAGCCAGGGCCGGATTAAATGAACGCGAGGTCCCGGGCAAAGTCGTGAGCGCGAGGCCCTCTAAACGCTTAGCGCAACTGCGTAGCGTTTCACATGCCCTCGTTTGAATTTTGCAGAAGCACAGGTATTGCGGTGTGTTGTGTAACGTCTTCACTCACACACGCAAGGCGCTAGATTTAAACATGCATCGCAGTAAAGAGAAATACACAAATACATGAAAGAAGATGATGATATATACATGGCGGTAGTGGAGAGTATACGCTTGATGGCGCTAATGCATTTACTGTACTTTGATGAAATGCAAGCTATAAGACACACGCATGAATGACGCCATCATGCTAATTATAATGTAGAACTGCGATGACTTCCAAGTACATCGATGTATAAAATGCATGAGGGAGTGGGAGGCTTCAAAAGATAAAGGGCCATTTAGGCTGCAGACCTCCCATGGACGAAGCTGCTTATAGTGTAAAGGGAACAGTGTATATTAGTTAGTAAAATTCTTTTGCTCATGGCATAAAATGTAATATGTGCAATGTAGTTATACGGTAAGTTTTTTCCACCCAGATCTGCTTTTAGTCGACGTGGGTGTCCAGATTTAATAATGAAACATTGCGTTAAGTGTGTTTTTTTGAAGTGACAAATTCATCAACAAATTCAATGTGTTCAATAATATAAAGATAACTTTGTGATACTGATAACTTTATATTATAGTGTTTGCATGGGCACATCAGGTTAGAAAGTACGCATATCCAAAAAAGCAGAACGTGTTCAATCAGTTTCATATCTTCATACAGGAGCATTTTCGAGGTTATATATATCTAATGTTATCGTCTTTAATGTCAGTTGAAAAAACTGGTGACACAAGGTAAGGACTGATTGTTTGAATTTCGATGTTTCCCTATGCATACAAATTGAAAACAAATTTCAATTCGAGGAAGAAGGCATTTGGGATTATAACTTTTGTGGGATTTTAGATCCCGCTGCAGTTCCAGAATGCACAAAATTTTCAAGTTTACCAAATGTACTCCTACAATTAGTGAGAGATATCATCAACGGGGTATGTTACCAGCGTTATGGAAAACGTCTTGAGCAACAACAAAAAGGTCGTCCAAATATTAATGTTTGCGCTGCAGAAGAAAATTTGGAAAAGAAACTAAAATTACATCAGTATTCGATTATCGTCTACAATCAAATAAGCGCACTCATATGTTTTTGTTCGTAACACAAGCTTTCTGGGTTTTTATTGTATGAATATGTTTTTTTTTGGTATGCAGTATGGGTTTATTTGAAATCACTGAATGGGAGCCCATACAGCGTGGTACTGTTTGGTTCAATTCTTTTAAGTCACTCGAAAACGATAGCTTAAGTACCAGTTGTCAGTTTCTTTAAATGCACTAAACGCAGTAAGCAAAAATCTCTATAATTTTGACGCGTAGTCAAGAATCCAAAAACATGAAAAAACAGTAAAGGAGTGTTTTGATATTCAAGCGCGAGGCCCCGGGCATTTGCCCAGTTTGCCCAATGGTTAATCCAGCCCTGGGTCCAGCCCAGTGGTTCTCAAACTTTTATGAGCCGTGGGTCCCTTCTTAGATTAACTGGTGAATACTTTAATATATCCGTGACACTTGGGTTATGCAGTATCACGGCAAAACCATCTAGCGAAGGCCTCTTCTCGTGGCCCCCAAGTGGTGTTGAGAAACCCTGGTCCAGCCACTGCAGTTGCAGCTGGGCTTTTCAAACTATTTCCTGCAGCTACTTAGAAATCTCTACAGTAGTTAAGCTATAGTGTTGTGTTTTATTGATAGGAAAGGAAGTTGCTTACTTGATTAATACGTTCGCTCATCCGGTGGAGAAAGTTAATAGGTGACTGAAAGGCTGCTTATCTTAGGGTTTTAGTGTACACAGGTTTTGCTGAGAAAATGTGAGCGCTGTGTTGCAACTCTGGGTACCCAGTAATGGAAAACATTGTGCACCAATTGTTTTTCGTCTTATGTCGTCCAAATGAGCTAAATTTCACCCAGTTAATCGCATTGACTTTACTACAGTCAGGCCGTCGCCAGGATTTCGCAGCAGGGGAGCCAAAAATCACAAGGGGGAACATTTAAATACAATGTTGAATGTATGCAGCAACCGATACGAAAAAAGTCGCTTGCGACATGTAAGCTTAATTCACATTTAACTCGGCCCAGAAAGTCATACAGATATGAACGCCAAACCGGCCGAGCACCGTCATTTGCTCTGTTGTAATTTGGGCAAGGGAAGAGACAAGAAATAGCATATTTTGCAAATCACTAAAACTTCCATGTCCTTGTAGATTGTTCCCGCGTTTCACCTTTGCCCCCGTCTCCTCTTTCATGTCGCACAAGCTACAGCATATTCAAGCGATTTGCTGTACAGCAGAAATGAGCAAATAGACGATACAACGTGGCAATTGAGGCACAATAGCAGAAACAATGTCATCCTCTAAATCTCTCGGCTTGATCCGATAGTAATAGATCATAGCTTGAGAGTTAGTTAGTCAAAGCAGGACCAGAGAAGAATCAAAACAAAAGTCCTTTTGGCAGCACCACCAGTTGGTGATAGCACGAAGAAATTGCGAAGAAGTCTTTCTAAAGAAATGGTTCTACAAAACACTTAAGAATTGGGATAGAATTGTGAGATCTTGCTTACTATACTCAAAATTGGAGTGTGGGTTGTATTTTTTTGCGGTAAGTTGTTTCGATTTGGTAATCATCATTCTTTATTTGTTGCAAAGACGTCGATAACTTTTTTGAATTTGTTTGGCTTGCGACTGGCGTTGCCTATTGCATTTCTTGTCTGTTGACAAAAGCACGAAAATAATTTCTTCTTTGCAAAACGATTTGGACTACACTTTTTGTGGTGAACTATATCGGTCAATTGTCTCAATGTAGATTAAAGATTGTTGCGGATTTTTTTCCTAGAAACACTTGCTATTTGCATTTTCCCTTCGTTAAGTTCTTCTTTTTTTGTGTTTCGGTTTCCTGTCACTCATTTTGAAAATTTTTGTTTGGCTGTTGATCGTCTTGGGAGTTGAGAAATGGTGACTTCGGTCATACCAACTCCCGCCCAATACAAATCTTGGGTTTGTTCGGAAATACTAATTGTTGAGGAAATGCTAAAAAATCGTTGTTGTTTACGTTCAAGTTTATTAATTTGTTGGCGCCTTATCATCTTTTTTTAGTTTGGAAACAGTTCAACTTAAGGTTTTCTGTTTATAATAGTTGTTACCTGCTCGAAAAATCTGCTGATATCATCATTTTGTAGCTATTACCAGCTGCAGTTGTGCGTTAGGCCCCGCGGCATGGTGTTCGGGGAGGTTAAGCAGTCGATAATTTACGCTAAATTTGGCGAAAGTTTTTGCAAAAAGGTCTTCAAAAACAAAAGATCATACCATGGTTGACTGAGCACGATGAAGTCATAAATATAACATCACTGCCCACGCTAGGGGGCGGCAGGTTCTGCTAGGGCCAGGGGCGGCAGATTGTGCTCCTACGCCACTGCTGGCAACTGGCTTACATTATAAATTTTGGGCTTGATTACAAAAAAAAATTGGCGTACGTATTTTCATCTTCCGGGGCCCCCGCAACTGATGTGCCCTGGAACGATTTTCCTCTTTTATCCTCTCTCGTAGGCCCTCATTGTACGTAAATAAGCTTTTACCACCTTTAGTGTTGAAAAAGACCTCTGATGTGTCAATTGCGTCTACACCCCTGAGCATGAACGGTGAATTCAGTGCGTAGTGAATTGGGGGAGTACAGCAAAGAACAGTTATTTAGGGTTTCCCATTTCTATCAGCAGTTTTGCGGGCAAGTTTCTTAAAAGTGAAACCTATTGTTGAGTAAGAAAATTGGTAGGGCCATGACCGTACCGGACGAATAGGTTGCGCCGGCCTTGCAAATGATAGACGTCTAATGTTCAAACATCGTACCGAGAAGAGAAACATACAAGGTTTATGAGATATTTGCAATCCAAATGTACTTCACTACAGAAGAGCTAGCATGTTTGCCACCGATGATTTCAAAAGCTTTTTATAAGGAAAACAAGATTATCAATGCAAAATTCTCAGCGAATCTAAGACGTAGATCAATTTTGTTACATTCTTACATTAGCAATGACGGATTTACGCATAGGCCAAATAGGCCATGGCCTAGGACCCCGCGCTTTTGTGGACCCCGCACAACGATCTTTCCTGTGACGACTCAATGTTAACTAAAATTTTGCAAAACTGCGCAGAGACATACACAATTTACCTTGAAACGGGCGGAAAATGTAACTTCACAATTTACCTTGAAACGGGCGGAAAATGCAAATGTCTACTCTAGATTCTTATCAGTAGCCTAAAGTAACAACAGGACAATATTGTGCATCTGGGCGTGAGAGAGATTCAGGCCGTCTATATAAAAGCGGTTACAAAAAATAATGAAAAAGAAAAAAACGGAACTTAATTGGTGTTCAATTTTCCACTGCCAAAAAGCTCGCAACAACACAAGACCGCCAGATACGGCAAAACTCCGATGAAAAGCAAGATTGTCAGTATAAGATCCTATGTTTGGTTGTTTTTACTACATTCCCGGCAAACAGAAATTGCTTGTTGAAACTCTATATGTTATTAACAGCTAGAAAATTTTCTTGTAAGCTTTACAGGGAAAAACGTGCCTACATTGGGCTTACTTCATATGGTTAACTAAGGGTGTTGCGACTATATTTTGCTTCTGTGCAAAACTTGTCTTCATGCTGTTTACCATCGGCCTATGGTTCAGTTCAGTTTATTCCTGAACCCCGACCAAGCACCGAATACATCATCAAAAATGCAGGGACAGGAAGCGACGGCCGTAGCTGTCATTAACTCACTGCCCCATAATGGCATAGAGCAGTGTTTCTCAAAGTGGGCGAAATCGTTCCCAAGGGAGCGATTTTGAGGGGCAAGGAGGGCGAAAAAAATAAGGGGGTGCATAGGAGGGGCGAAACAACACAAAGGGACGAAAATGCTCAACCACTAATCGAGTTAACATCAGTAGTCTACTCCTATGACTTGTTAGTTTCTTGCAAATTTTAATTTATTATGATAATCGTCGGAGGTTGTTGCTAAAGCAATTTATCTGTTGAATTTTTACTCTGGATCATCTATGTGCCTGGCTAATAGGCTACAGTGTGGATTATTTCAGGGCTACGGAGCCGTCGAAAAAATGACACAGCTCCGGCTCTGGAGGTCTTCTGTCATGAACAAGGCTCCAGCTCCTAAGCTCTTGTTTTTCATAAGTGTGGCTCCGGCACTCTCTTTTTTAATGGCTCCGTCTCCAGCTCAGGCTTATGTTCGTTTTCACACACTGATACCTCAATTGTCTTGGTGTGCCTCAAGTTGAATGGAAAATGAATTAAATCAAGTACACAAAATTAAGAGAATATACCAAATCTTTTTGAGTAATTTAATCTGGAAGTTTTTTACACGCAATGCTCTTACCATGAGGAAATCAGCGAACAAACAACAATCATAGGTTCAGACGATTCAGAGAACAGTTACCAGCAGACACGTAACTCAAGATAGGGTAATATAAACAATTTCTGGAAAGGCAGTCGCTGGTCTGTCGTCATTGTCTGAGGACCTTTGTTATTTCATATGACCAGAATCAAGAAGATGGCTGTTTGGAAAACTACACTTGTGTCCCAGCATTTCAACACAGAGCAGTCCCAATTGACCAAGTGTTTAACACACGTTGCATGCTTTGCCTGTTGGAGTCTTGACGATTCTAGCTAACAGCACTGCCCGGGAAAACCACGCAAAGAACGCAAAGTACATAGTCGACTCTCATGTGTTGTTTCCAACCTGCACACGTTTGCATTAACACAAATGCGAATATGTGTTTAAAAGCCATTTGTTTCAAAGAAATAGTATGACTTCTAGCAAGAAATTTACATTTGTTTTTTTCAAATTGCTGATAAATTCTGACTTCTTATCTTTTGCATTCATAATAAGCAGTGATGAATCACAAAGCACAATTTACCTTGCAAAGCTTAGGAGAAAATAAGACTGGTAACCGTGCTGAACATATATTTTTTTCCACAAATGAAAACTTCAAGAAATTCCACATTTGTTTACATTGATTTTTATACCTTTCTGATAATGTACTGCTAGGCAAAGTAATGCTAGTTCGGTACCAATTATTTATAACATTCATGCTATGTTACTGCTTGTAAACGTAAGCCTAATGGTTCCTAATAATACTTCCTACTTTAAAATGGCGAGCCGTGCATTTCACGCTTAAATCTGCAATGGTTTAACCATACTCCCTGCTACCAGCATGATTACACCAGCTGCAAAAGCTATGGATAGGCTATTTTATTATATAACTACTCATTAAAGCTCAGTTCTTTTTGGATCGCTACACTACTACAGACTCGGTTGAATCATGCTGGCTAGAAAGGAAGATGTTGTGGCAGTTAACTTTTTTCTTACTTCTACAACAGTTTTTCTCGACCATTTCGCTGAAGCGAGTCAAATCCAAACATATGATTTTGTTAGAGAGCTGCAAAAAAATTTTACCACATGTTAATCGACACGTTTTGTTTTATTGCACTAACGAAGTCTGTTACACAAAATATTAGAGGTGTTACTGAAAGACATTGTCTATCGACAGCAATCCTTACCCAGCAAAGAATCATCAGACACTTGACTCTTACAGAGTAGGCCTATATATTTCACCTACTAAGTGGGAATCATCAGCTTCTATTCAACGGCGGCGGAAGGTAAAAACAATTGGTATGGCCAGAGACCAAGAATTACGGAAAAAAGCGAATGCTCCGTGTTTGACCAGACATCAAAATTCAACCATATCTTTTTTACTGACCACTGTCACAAAGAAGCAGAGTCGTGTAATCAGAGGACAAAAAAATAATCAGACACTTCACACTTTTCCAAAAACAATTTGGCGTTTCTGATTTCTTGAAACAAAGTCTGAAGCTTTCTTTTGCACATTCAAACTTTCTGTACAATTTCTATGAACAGACAAAATCATTGGGTGGTTCAGTCTTTGCGCACTCGTGGTTGTTTGGAGGTACGTCTTCAAACGATGAAGAGATGAAAAAGAACGCTCTGCAGTGTTAACGCAGCACGTACATATGTTGCAGAAGTTTCGTAACTTCAGAAAAAATGTTGCAATTTAAGGTAATTGCAAGAATGCTAAAAACTAAGTCTTTCATTTTCACACTGACACCTATACTACATCACTTAGAATACCCAACTGATTAGATGACCTTGAAGCTTCCAGATCATCACCAAAATGCTTTTTCACGGCTTCCAAGTTTTCTGCGATCACGCACACTCTGTTTGCAGCCGAAATCAACAATTCCTTGCATTTTGCATAAAGAACAAACTTTACCTGATTGAATCGCTTTGGTATTTCACCACTGATGCTGTCGGCAACGTCGAAGTGTATCATACGATAATAATCTTTCGGCGAACTGAATGTAGCACATGGCCAGCCAGATTGCAGTTTTGGAAAACGAGGATCTGTTAGTTGCAAATCCTGAGCTTGCTGCACGGTCTTCTCCCAAAATGAGGAAAATGCAGCATGAGATCGAAAGCGCTGAAAAGTGCTTCATGTTACTTCAGCATTTTTTTAGGCTTCAGTTGCAGTTCTTCTTTTGAGCTAGTTGTCCAAACCACTGCTTGGCCGAACTAGCTCTCGGGGCAGGTGTTGAGCAGCCATTCGGTTGTCTCATCGTCCAGAACCGTCAGGCCATGCAGTCCATGGGGAGGTCGATAGATTGGACATTGGAGGACAATATGATCGACGGTTTGTTTTTTTGCGACACACTCACAGGCTGCAGAGGAGGCCATACCCCATTTGTACAAGCAGGAGCGGAAACGTCCAACACCGGTGAGGAGGCGGTTGCAGTGATGTCTCTACTCTGTAAGGCTGTACTCAACTGATCTGATAATGAATAAAACTTGGTGCAAACTGCTATGGCAAAAAACAAATCACACCTCTCAAGCTTTGCATGAATTCCACTTGCTTTGGTTTTAACTTCTAAGCACGTTACCTAGTCGTTACAAACAGCGATAGAAAGCAAAGTTTCCAGCAAAGCTTCGTGATTGTGCAAAACCGATTCGAAGGATTTCGCTTTGGCAGTCACATTGCAGCTGTCTTTGGAGACTTCTTTAAAAGCAGAGTACCTGCACACTACAGTTGCTATTGGGAACCCCTTTGAAATCAGAGTACTTACACATTGCAGTTGCTGTTCGGGCCCTTTCCAAGGCAGAGTACTTACGCATAGCAGTGGCCCTTGGGGGCTCTTTGAAAACAGAGTACAGTACTAACTTATTGCTTCGGATAAAATTGCATGAGCAGATAAAACGTTTTTCCCTAAAAGAGGAAAATTTACACACGAAACACCTCGAGGGACGCCCTTGTGCCCCTCGTGGCAAGTGCCTCGCTCGCCTCCCCTCAAACCCAACATTGCTATCTTCTGCTTTCAATGCATTCGTGATATCTGCCTCTGTGCCACTACATTTTCTGGAGTAGCTCTTGCTCTTCTGCTCTGTATGGGCTATCTCAGACTCGTGTTTGTTTGTTTGATGGCTCTAAAATAGCGGCCTGGGATAGGCTACAACAGATTTTGATTTAAACGTGGGGCGTGCAAGAAATAACTGTCAATAGTTTTAATTTTCTCAGAGGGTTTCTGTGCACTCATGCTTCCAAAACTATCCCACTTGTTTCTCACTTCCTGTGCTTGTTCAATCAACCACCTACAAGATTGCTAATACCAGCTAGTCATTACCTCAGTGTGGAATAACTCCTGTAGATTTGCGAGAGAACGAGCTGTGATGCAGCAATTGCTTTGTTTCTGAACAATCGACGGTCTGTGGATCAGGTCCTAACCCCAACGAAAGGTCGAACATGCTATGCGATTCTTTCTCGCTTAATTCATGTAACTTGCTTTCTGAATGTTTTGTTAAAAATCTACTTTCCAATGCTTACATTGGTATGGCCCTGGCCATACTGGCCATACCGCTTCCGCCGCCCTTGCAATTCAAAAAGAATCTGTCACAGAAAGATTGCTAAAAGCTGCACAAAGGATGCTTGGGAGCTGCATGCGGCTCTTAGAATAGTGTTTTAGAACCATTGTCCCACAAGTAACACCACGCCTTCCACCTACGATGTCACAGCCTTAGCGATTATTAAACCAAAGAAATATCAAAGGCTTGCAGAACCAATGTTGTAGTCTGGTGTCGTAACTCATAAAAATCGCATTGAGTGTGCTATAAAGAGCACACGGTAGTCTATTTGGCAAAACCGTTAGTATCTACGAAGGGACCCGTAGCCGGAGCTACCTCTCAAATAGCCACAGCTCCGGCTCCGTAATCCAGAATTATTTTCACAAAAATTCTGAACGTAATACTAGCATCGTAATGCAGCTGCTTCCTTCAGCGTTTTTATGGCTTGGTTCAGCTGTTTTATACTTTCTTTAAATAAAATTCTTTAAATTTGCTACTTTATGTTTGCTTTATCAGGCTTGAGGGGCGAAAACGACGTGTCGAGAGTGAAAAGGGGCGATGGAGCAAAAAAAGTTTGAGAAACACTGGCATAGAGGATGAAAAACACTATATTTTGTAGTGCTTGGAAAATGACAACTTCAAAACGGCATAAATAAAGCCCTGTGTCCACTGAATGGATTGTGCTTGTTTGGTTCATAAAATATGTGTTGACTATTACTATAAAAAAAGGAGTTCATGAACAGGTAATCAGATCGACAACTAGACCATATTTTCGAGGGCGGCAACACGGCCCCGCATGAAAATGAATATATCTGAAAAACAAACCTACTGAAAACGCTAGAAATAGCGGAAATTTGAAGCAGTGCAATGAATGTTCACCTCAACCCCTTTTTCATTTGAAACTCTTTCTCTTTCCAAACTGAACGCTTTCTTTAAAGTATCCTATTTTGGTCCGAAAATTTGGTCTAACATTCCGGAAAATTTGAAATGGTAATGGTTTATTGTTTCATATGACTCAGCCAATAAGCAGAAGCACCATAAAAGCCATCGCATGCAGTAAACCAACCATTAGTGAACATTAGAGCAAATGAGAATACAATGGCACAATAGTTGATCAGTGTAAACAAAGAGGGGCGCTGTGTCACATAGGATTGGCGAAAGACCGTGGCGGTCATCTGGTCAACCAACCCCGTTTAT
>Ga0210059_1015981_pt1 | contig 10873 bp, 7 predicted proteins | sample Ectturendosymbi2_FD_188042 | JGI IMG/M metagenome (GOLD analysis project Ga0210059, IMG submission 188042) | Ecteinascidia turbinata endosymbiont from Florida, USA - Sample 2 (SPAdes) (version 2) | ecosystem: Host-associated > Tunicates > Ascidians > Unclassified | place: Key West, Florida... | reverse complement strand
AACAGTCTAATTATTACCTCACTACTGTAATACTATACACATATTTATATACAGTATATGCATTGATCATCACAGTCAGTCAAATAGCAACACAATCTGTATTAATGAACAGATGAACAAGATAAAGTGTTCACACAGAACAAACAAACAAACAAAAGCACATGTCTTACTACTTTTGATGTCATACAAATAAAATCAGTGTAAAACATTACTTTGACATTTAAGAATAAACAGTAGCATTCCCCAAGACCCACTACAGGTGTATATATAAGAAAAGTTGGGTAGTAGCTATTTGCACAATGATTCAAAACGCCTTAAATCAAGGATGTCAAACATATGGCCCGCGGGCCAAATCCGGCTTTTTGCGTGGTTGGAGCCGGCCCGCGGGATGATTTTGTGACATAAAAACTTCTTTGTTTGCTTGAGAAGTCTATCCAGTTATACTTCAATAACTGGTGACTATAGATTTCAATTACTTGCAACCTTAACGAAATTGCTTATATTTTATTGTTTTTCTGTTTTTTTCACGTGAAAATTTCCCGTTTTCTGCATATTTTCTTTTGCATGTTCACACTGGTTTGATCTTTCAAACAGGTATGAACATGCAAAAGTTCAACTACTCTTGATAAAGCTTAACACTGGAACTCCGGGAAAAAACATACCTTGAGCTCCAGCGATGTCGATTTCGAAACCTTCGGAGTTCTAGGTACAACTCTAATTGAAATTTGCTACGTAAAGTTTAAGATGGCTAAGCCGAGGTGCCGTGCTAAAGTGTTTTTTTTTTATTTACGTGAGGAAATTGAAAACTTCATGAAAAAAAATGCAAGCCAGTGTTAAATTTCATCTCACAATAGATGCAAAACCTTGCCTTTATGGTGGACATTTTGCAGCACTTGAATAATCTGAACAAAATGTTGCAAGGCTGCAAAATACTTGTCACTCAGTACTACGACACCATAGGTTGCATTTAAGTTGAAGTTGTCCTTGTGGAAGACACAACTTTCCGGTGATTACACTGTTTATTTCCTTTGTCTAAAAAGTATGCGTACTATTTGACTAAACATTGACTTGAATCAATACAAAGATAAGATAACAGAGTTGTTGCGGGAGTTCAAGCAGCGGTTTCAGATTTTTGACCAACTTGAGACGGTTGTTTGGAAAAACGCCTTTTTAAGCACAAAATGACTGCGTTCTAAAAATTTGGGGGGCATGGCCTCTTTGCCCCCTGCCTATGCCTATGCAGGCTACCCCAAAGTGACATCCCTTGCTACAAAAGTTTTGTGCATGTATCGTACGACATACCTTTGTGAACAAGTGTTTCTGTTATGAACATCGATAAAACAAAGCTGCGCTCAACGCTCACTAAATGACATCCTGAAAGTGGCTTCTACACAGGATTTGACACCTGATATCCATACACAAGCGAAAGCTAAAAAGTACCACGTTTCAGGCGTAGGCCTAAATCGCTAACATATTTAATGTGAACTGCTTCTTTGCCCCCTGAAATATAGTTCTGCAGCAGTGAGTGTTTACTAAAGACATATTTCAAGACAATGAACGCTTGAACAGTGAGTGAATGCAATGTTAGTCAGCAGTTTCATTACAAACGTTTGATGGAACCAGGGATATCTAGGAGTTTCTAGATATCCCTGGACGGAACCATACTATTTGTACATTGTCACAAGCTGTATGTTTTGCCTAAAAACATGCATTTCCAGAGTAGAAGAAAAATTCAAGTTTCCACTAGTTTGCACAATGTGGTGCCAGTTCCAGATAGTCAGGATTACTGCACAAGAGCAGAGGTGTTCGAAACGGAAATTTGACAGAAACCAGTTCGTTTTTTCCGAAATATTTTGCTTCAGTTAATTTTTTAGTCATTGTGTTTTCGTTTGTTGGTTTCAAAGTCATTATTGATAAATCTTGTTAATATATCTTAAAATTGAACAGACTTTTCTCAAGAAACGTCATGTTGCTGCAGAGTTTGGAAAGGTTGCTCCTTAAATGTGCTAATAATCATTTTCAGATAAGCTTGAAATTTTTGCATTAAAGTTATAAAAAAAGTTGGAAGTTGGCATTACTTATAACAGGATGTTATGCAATGATTTCACTGGTCCGGCCCGCTTCAGCTTAAATATGCCTGAAGTGGCCCTGGAACTGAAACGAGTTTGACACCGCTGCCTTAAATGATCAATATATGGCCATCCATTTTTGCAACATAAACATTACAAGCACCTATGACCTAGAGTGTTTTGTTTATTTTAGATATTTTTGCTCAGTAAAATTATCCATATCAGCCTTGGACGGCAAGATTTACCTTTCATGTGAAACTTGAAAAATAGCAGATGAATATAATTTTTGTTATTTTATGCTTCTTTTTGTTAGGCAGTGTTTATCTTTCTACTGCCAAGATGCTGGCGGCCACAGATCGGCTGGAGCTATTGTGCCGCCAGTCAAACATTCAATCTCGTGGCATGATGCAATTCGAATAAAAAGATCAGTTTGTCATGCATCGGCATGCTGCTTACAGTGCAGCAGTTATGCTTCACATCTGGTATGCTATTGCTTTTCGGTTCGACTCTTACCTTGGTGACTTCCCTTTTGTTTTTTTTCTATTTTCAAAACTTTCCACAGTGTACGCTTAGGTGCTAAGTTTAGAATTAGGGTTTAAGGTTAGCCTTAGCGTTTAGGGTTAGGGCTATGGTTATAGTGTTTATCTTTTGTTTACTTCGCTTTTGCCAAGCCTGTTGCCACCGCCATCTTGGCAGCAAAATAGACACTACCTTTTTGTTATGTGCAAATACACATCGAAAAAAAACATCAATTCAATTTGGGGGTATAAGTTGGTACATACAGGTAAATAATAAACAAGAAAAAACATACCCTGTGAAAGACGAAAATCCATCAGTAGCAGATCTTGGTTGCATATATAAAATAACGTAATCCAGCAAAAAAGTGGAAAAACTGATATTTTACAGAGAGCAATGAAATCACAGCAGAAGTAAAAATAAGGGTCAATTTTTAGCGGAACACCAATTGGAAAATGGCATTAAAAACATCTAGGCTACTTGTTACCATGCACTGACAAGGATTATATACATGAAACCTATCAGAGGTGAGCATTTATGAAGTTACGCACAATGAAAATTTCACCTTGCATAAGGTACCTTTCCCCAGGGTTGCTAGATCTACTTTTTGCCATGGGTTCACATCTTGTCCAGAAAAGATCCAAAAAAGAGCAATATCCTAAGACAAGGGGCCAACCATTTTTTCCAAATTTATCAGCAGTTACGAAGTCATAATGAACCCATACTTTGCAATTTGTTAAAAGCAGTGGCTATAGATACGCCTGTGGATCTTGAAATTTGAAAATTTATTCCTACACCACCTGTGACGACTGACGTCACAGTAACGCATGACAAGAGTACAGTAGGCTTGGTAGAAACAAACTAAACGTGAAGATAAACCCTACAGTAAACCTAATCCTAGCCCTAACCTAACCCGTAAAGGTAACACATCAGCCTGAAAGAAGTAAAGAAAAAAAAACTAAAGTCAACAAGGTTAGAGTCGAACCAAAAACCATTGGCATAGGATAGCGGCCGTCATGCATAACCCCTAGGCTACGAGATTCACGCCGTTTCAATGACAAACTGGACCTTTTATTTGAATTGCATCAGGCCAGGTGTATCCATAGTCACTTCCTTTATTAAATGGCAATATTCTTCAACCACAATTGTAGCGCAACAACAAAGCAAGTACATGATGATGAAAGAATAAGATTGTAACAGAACAACTTAATTTCCATGTGTAGCCAATGGCGTAGCGAGTCTAAGCGCTGCCCGGGACCGACCATAGAAGTGCCGCCCTTTCTCCCCCTCAAATTTGCTTACAGAAATTTTAAATGAACGTTCATGTTTCGCGTTATTTGAAGATATAAGAATTAATAAAGCATCTTCAAAATCGCAATCAAACACTAACAAACTGCAATGTGTCTTGTTTTCGATTGTCGATTATGATTCTTGCTTTTTCTGCTTGTGGCATCTTTTGCTTTCTTTGCATAGGCGTATACGAACGCCACATGTTTCGTCAAACTTCCCTCCCTATTGGTTTTTAAACCTCCGGAAGCTCACCGCGTGACATTTTAATAGTTTACTCATTTCAGGGGATCAAACGGAAAAATTAAGGGTTGTGATGGCCAGGCTTGTCCATGGGAATGGGATTCTTATGGGAATCCCATGGGAAAGCCCCCGTGCCCGTGGCGATGGGACTGGTTACCAACAGACATCTATTTCGAAAAGTGTAATACCAAACCATGCCAACTGTAACATCTAGGCCCAATTGGATTCTCAACAGTAATTGCAACATCTTACGATCGATGGTTATTCATATATGAACAACTTCATTCAGTGCAACTAATAACTATATTGCCAAGCTGCAGTGGCGTAGCCAGCCCAAAAATTTTTGGGGGACCAAAATGTTTGATTTCAGGCAAATAACACTATTTTGTTCAGAAAAACACTTCTCAAAGCACAAAATGATGAATGACTATATTAAAATTTGGGGGGTCATGGCACCTTTGCTCTCCCTGGCTGCACCTATGCCAAGCTGAAGCTGTACAACCATTTTGATCAACGCTCCTTTTCAGTGAAAGCGTTAACCACAATCATATCTGAACATTCCGTTTTCCCTTGCGTTAGGTTTTCAGACTAAGGTTCTTGCCTCAAATTCGTCAAAATGAGAGCAACACCTTTCTTAAACTTTTTTTGTTGAAAGAACTTTTCTATGACTGCCAATGTTGAATGTGCAGCGTTCAACAAAGACGGCTTCACGAAAACCACGTTGCCTATCGGCTGGCTCTTATTCACTCTACTTGCAGTCGAAACCTACAATCTGAGCTCAAAAGTAAAGTTACCCACGAAAATCATGCATCAACTACACTACCCCGCTTCAACTTTTCAAACTTCATTTTCCGGCACCATTACGTCATGAAGAAAGAAAAGTTATCTTTGCAAAGTTCACTTCAACCGCCAAAACTTGTTTACAGGTCCACCTAATGACTGGGCTACAGCTTATGGCAGTTATTGAAAATATCCCGCTGAACCAGACTGGAAAACGTGGCAGTTGTCGACGAGATATCGTGCGTGATAAGGAGATTTTCAGACGTGACACGCATGATAAAAGACGCGTGAAATTCACGCGTGGCTGCTTTTCACTGAAATCAAAACGGCGCGTGAAATATCTTTTCCAAAAAGGTTTTATGAATAAAAACCTTTATCAGGTTTTTTTGAGCAGCTCCAGTGCCTCGTGTGTTCATTGGCGTTACTTGAGGTTTGATCCAGGAGAAAAACGTAGCTGAAAGGGCCCACTGGTCATTGTAGGCGCCTACCAGCCAACACTCAGAAAAAAAACTGAGAATTGCATGTGATTACGGATGAAGCCGGCTATATTTTCAAGCTCTAAATAACCAGAAAATACTCCGAAAAACGCAAAAAGGCAACAACTTACAGAAAAGAATACTAAAAATAAAATATAAGCTTATGGGGCAGCCAACCTTTACATGTAGATTGCCAGGTGGGGCGATTCTCCCCACTTACCCCCGTCAGTTACGCCACTGCGTGTGTAACCTTGAAAAGTCATACATCTGTATGATGTGTAACTGTTTGTCATTCATCAAAAAACATTTTCGTTCCACTACAAAGTTCCATTCCCGTCCCCACGAGGGGCCTTTTGTGGACTAATCCCCCCAAGCAAAACTTCAATCCACCCCAAGAAATAGCAAGCACTAAAAATCGGCAGTTTTTGTCAAAATTTTGGATGTCAAGCCCCCCTGCACAAACGTAATGACCCTTATTGAAGATTTTCTGACGACGGTTCTGCAAATTTCCATGGAAGACAGTAAAAAGTGAGTAATTCATCTTAGAAGCACGTGGATGACAGATCGCATCCGATATTTTCCCGTTGTTCATAAACAGTATTTCATCAACATTTTACATCCCAGTCAGAGTGGAAAAGATAGTTGCCATCCACCATTCACCTTTGAAACGGCTACTTTCTACAATTTCTTTCTTGTCACAGTGACTTAGTTAGATGCAATGCGATCTACCGTATTATTCACCATTACAAGTATTTCTAATTAGCATAACCATTGTTAAAATAACTGGCTGGCCACTTTTACTTGAAAAAACAGCAATTTCATGTGTTTTGGCAGTTTTCCTAGGTTAGGGCACCTGAGCAATAGTTGGTGTTAGAGTTCGGCCTTAACCTAAATATGGGTGTGGTGGGAACGATGTTCCCACACCTATTTTTGTAGCACTACACCCCTGATCACCTGGCAAAAACGATAGCCTACTTTAAGTGTGGTTATGACTACTGCAGTAGGCTACTGTTGCGTTTGGCAACTCACGAATAACGTTGTGGCGTTAGAATGTGCTGTGTTTGTAATTAGATATCTGATTGCGGTAGCTAACTTGGGAGTTATCTAGTTTTCAATGAGTTGTGCTATAGAGCAGGGGCGGCTCGTCTAGAGGAGCTGCCGGGCTGCAGCCCTCCTTGAAAAATGCAAGGCAAAAGTTTCCGCCAAACGGCCAAACTCGCCTTAGTCTGGGCGAAACTTCACAACACAATCATTTTCGGTACTTCCGACACCATTTTGTCTCAACGTTTCCTAGGAATCCAACAAAACCAATGTTTCGCTTTTTTCCAACGACGCCGCTTATGCGATGACGTTTTCAGCACACTTGCCGATGAAATTGGCGGTTTCGGGGCTGTCTTCGGCACAGCCCTAAAGGAAAGACACCAACCAATTGGCTACAAGAAACATGGTGGTATATCCGCCTATAGCAAAGCGTTTTTGTTATTTTGACAATGAATTTTTAAAGAAAAAACGGAGGAAATATGATTTTGACTGTTTTTCACCACCTGATTTTCTTGGATATTGAATTTTATAATTAAGATTAACAATGCTTTTACTAGCACTTTGGCGATATTGGCGGCATTGGATTCAAATCTAGTCGCCAATCTCGGGCTGCGAAAATACAGCCCTTCGTTTATCTGCACCAGTAGGCTAAGCTGATGAGCTGTCTAGGGTTGGCGTTTAAGTATGTACGGGAGTAGTTGGTGGATATCATTCTTGGACCACAAAAGGTGTGACTGATACATTGAAATTTGAAAATTTTGAAGCATGAGAAGTCTGGCAAACCTTCCAGCATTTAAGTAGACCCTTAATTTTTTGATAAGGTGAACATTACATTGCAGCTGTAATTTATTCAGGATACACGCTTTTACTGGAAAAGCATAACAATTCAGTTAAAAAAAAACTAATTTTGTATAAACTCATAAACTGTTTGAAATTTTTTGGAAAATTTAAACTTCATTTGAAAGAACATGATGAAGTACCCGCTCAAAGAAAATGGCTGTAGCCCAGGTCTGCTGCCATGACACGGTTCGAATAAAATGCTAAGCTTCGTCATATTAACAATAACACCTTAGTAGTCGAGCGAAATGTTCCAAGCTTAGTATGCGAGTGGTCCTGGGTTCGACTCTCGCGTTTATAGCTTTGGTGGCACTGGTTATGCGTCATACTTTTGATGGGACCGGTTGGGTTAATTCTTTTGTGTTCGTGTTTAGGGTTTGGTTCGGTTTCATTAAACTGAAGTGAATATTTTCTATGTATCACTGAGGACAACTGAAAATTACGAGTTTGATAAGTTTAGGACTGCTGGAGTGACTGGAAACGCCAATATAAACAGCCAGGGACACTCAGAGCGACAATCCTGTATGTTCAACCAGAGATGAAATTTCGCAGCCCTCCCGGCCATTTTCACCACGAGCCGCCACTGCTGTAGAGTGATTTGCATAAGGCACGATCTCTATCACTGATGCTGCCATATGAATTAGTTAATAAATGAGTCTTTGTTAAACATAGGGATATCGTACGTTATTTTTTAGTCATTGTGATTTTGTATTGTGCAAGCACAACTGCATTTCATATGCATGACTGGAAATTTTTGGAAGGGGGTCGTTAGGTTAAATCGGGTTGCAAAATGGGTCGCTGTATTAAAAATGTTGAAAACTACTGCCTTAAAGGGTACGTATGCCCCATTTAAGAACCACTGATCTATGCAATAAAAATTTTTTGCGACCATACATTGACCTTCTGAAGAATGGAACCGTGGTAGATGGAAGTTTGGTTTGGAACCAAGGTATGCATGCTGTTATACATTATGTGTGAATTGCTGGATAGCTAATAAAGAAGGAAAGGATCCCAGGCGCAGTTTTGATGCAAGATTTTCGCTCAGTTATGGAAAAAATGGTTGTTTTCTTGATATAGCTTAGACCAATGGTTTTCAACCTGAAAGCGGCGGGTCGAACAGAGGCTGTGAACCATTTGTGGAAGGGTTGTCAGAACCTATTCTATGTACATAGCTGTATTACATTTGCTTTATCCGAGTTTAGATGGGCGTCGTTGGGTTATAGTGGGTTGCTACAATGGGCCGTGGTACAAAATGGGTTGAAAACCACCGGCCTAGATGCTTCAGTCAAAATAACAATTTACGTTTGGACTCACTCCCCACAGTATTGCTGTATAGCGTAAAACTTTTAAAAATACACATCTGGGTTGCGGCAAAACAAGAAACTGTTTTTGAAGGGATCAATAGCATAAATTCCTCAGCAAGCAATTTTTTTCAAGCGCATGTTTTCACTCGCACTGGAGGAATCATTTGAAAAACTATTGGTAAGTAAGAACATTTTGACTTTTGCATATTTGATTGGAAATTGTGGATGAATGGCTTTGTTAACACGTTTTTGAGTGGCGAGTGTTGGTATCTTTTCAACGAAATACAACCTCAATATCTACACGGAAAACAGTTTCAAATTGCCGTATGTTCTACAAGTAATTAAAAAATCGAACAACTATATAGGATGTACCAAATATACAAGAATGACTCCAATCTGAAACGTATAAGGTTTCATAGACAACCTACTAGGCTATTATTGGCTACTTTTGGTAATTCGATATGAACCGGATAAAGCGTTTGCATGCATTTTTATAAAAATTGCATAATCCTAGCCCAGTAACGCATTAATTCCCAAAAAACGAAAATATGCAAAAAAAGAAACATTCAAAAATCTTTTGAAACTTTCAAATTTTATCGTGTTAATAAAAAAACAAATGATTGCGGTTGTATTTGTCAGGTAAGTCTTCTGATGTATCGTTATGGTTAGGTCAAATTCTTGTGTCCAGTCGCTTCGAAAATGCAGGAGTAGGAGGTAAACTTCGGTGTTCTCAGAACTTTTTTAAAAAAAGCTTAACTCACTTTACTGGTATCTGGAAAAGACTCAAGGTCAGTGTGAGGCCCACTGCCATGATCACGATGTGCAAATACTACACTAAACCATGATAAGGTGTCAGTATATTGTGACCTGCTGACCCCTCAGTGAAAGCAACGTCTCAGGTCTCCCTCTATGCAAGTTGAAGAAACTTGATCCTTAAAATGCAGCATACCACGACTAGACAGGCAAAACAGAACATTTCCACCAATCTTGATCATCACTGAAGCAAAAAATGCTCATTTCTTTGTGTGCAAACGAAGTGGCTTTGTCCATCAGGAACTCAGAGATTTTGTAAAAATGACTCTGACTCGAGTCTCGAGTGATTGACTGTGACTCGAGCCGAGTCATTCTGTGAAAAAGGTGACTCGAGACGAGTCGAATCGCCATTTATTTCAACGTGACTCGAGTCGAGTCCGAGTCACCAAAAATCGTGACTGGAGTCGAATCGAGCAATGTGATTGACTCGATCACGCTATCACTGACACACAAGCTGCAAGCTTTAATTTTCTGGGGATGTAGGCTATCCAGGGCATGAACCAGAAAAATTTTGTGACAATCCACTTAAACATACCAATTCGAGTGCTTAATAGACCGTTTTTGCGATAGTGCATTATTTAAACTTATTGGTTCATGAGAGAGTAAAAAGTAGAAGCCTTTGTTTATTTTTATTCAGACTCATGGGCCATATACAAGCAATGGTAATTGAACAACAGAAGACCATTGAAATTGTTTTATCGAAAGAAAGCCTATATGATCGAAATGTTGTTATAGACATGAAAAAGTTGTTACAATTATGCCCATTAGTTTCACTAAGCATTTTCAAAAAGCACGATTGTAATTCCAATATAATTTAATGTTGTTGTTTCATATGGCGATTTAGGCAAAAATTATTTATGTGGTTTTCAATTAACTTGGCATCTTTATTTGCATCAGAAACAACGCTTTGCTTGTTTTTCTTCGAAGGTTGCCTTACTTCCTAGGATTTGAAATGCTTTGATAAACTTTTTGTTACATTTTAAACTATTGGCAAACTGAACTCTTGACGTAGGCTAAATGACAGTACAAAATAAATCAAGTTTCATGCAACCTGCTTATCATCAGTGCTAAATAATCCAACAAAATTTTATTCCAAACATAGTTAGCTGTTTTTGAAAGTTATTCTCCGAAACGAAATAATTGCACAAAGATGGATAAACATGTCGTGCAGCAGTGGCAGACTGCAGGCAGCCCACCTTGGCTCCAGAACTCTAGCTAATCTTCAGAATCCCAGGCCTAGACTCTGCTCTGCCAAATAAATTTATAATTACATTTAGTTTGTGTGATTGATGAAAGTGCATGCATATTTAATCCTTGAGTATTTTGAAGTGAATTAGGCCACTTTGTTGCATAGGCCTATGTTTGACAGATGTAGGCCTGTTAACTTTTGATTGCCTTACAAATGACCTTTCACGAATTGAAACACTTGAATAGTAAAAGTTCCTAATCTAACAGTTTCAGCAAAGATAATGGTAATATGTAGGCTAAATATTAAACTAATGAACAA
>Ga0210059_1015980_pt1 | contig 10874 bp, 6 predicted proteins | sample Ectturendosymbi2_FD_188042 | JGI IMG/M metagenome (GOLD analysis project Ga0210059, IMG submission 188042) | Ecteinascidia turbinata endosymbiont from Florida, USA - Sample 2 (SPAdes) (version 2) | ecosystem: Host-associated > Tunicates > Ascidians > Unclassified | place: Key West, Florida... | reverse complement strand
TTGAGAACAGTGGCTTGGAACTAACGTTCCGACAAGCTTGCACTGCCGAGAAAACAGGCGAAGTTGAATTTCTGGACGTCAATCATTGTGTAACCATTGAAGAAGATTTTGGGTTTGTCAGTAAAGACTTCGTAAAAACCACAACGGATGGAAGGCAATTCATAAATGGGAATTCTCACCACCTGCAAGCGACATTCAAGTCAATCCTGTTTGGAGAAGCTATTAGATTGAGACGCCTCAACCAAAGAAAAGATGATTACCTCTGCAGCTTAAATTGACTCAAAGAAAAAGCGATCCGTTCAAAATATCCCTTGAACATGACTAATGACATGATAGCACTTGCGTCTATTTGGGAAGACAGACTACGGCCCTCAAAATGCGACAAGAAAGAAGACCCACAGGTTTGGGCTACATCTTTTCCCCATCTGCTTACTCTAACACAAAAAGAAAAAATGTTAAACCCGAAGGCAATGATTACCTACAAAAGACCCACCACAAGTGGACAAAAGCTAACGAACTACAAAGACCTTGCTTTAACAAGACACGAAAGCAAACCAAAGGTGGCTCAAGGCCATGTGAGCACTGTGCACGTTGTGGTTGCTATGGAAAAAATAACAAATCCATGGTACCAAATGTTTCAAAATTCCTGACTAAAACCAAAACTTTTAAGCTAAACCAAAGCTTGACTTGCGCAGATTTCGGCATTTTCGTCGCGACTTTTGTGATATGTCATGAACAGTATGTTGGTCAAACTAGCAACAAATTTTCTAAAAGATGGTCAGCGCATCGCAGTAATTGGAACAAACAATATTAGTGAATGCAAAAAGCATTAAGGAAAGACCATAGCATGAAACACTTTTGCGATGTTTTCTAAGATCACAACCGAATTCGCTAAAGCCATTTGAAGAAAGTAGAAAAATCTTTCATGATGTGAAACGGTGTGTGGACATATGTACATATTTTGTGATTAATTTATATAGCGATTCAAATATTTTATGTACAAACCGATGCGATCATGATACACACCGCTACTGACTGCTGCTTGACGTACGCGAATTTCATGCATGATTATATTAAAGGAAACTTTAGAATAAGGTTACCAAAAGGCAAATATTCAAGTCAAATGCATTTTATCATAACATTAATTCAGTTTTTTTTAAGGTGTTTCAAGGACCCGATTCGGGTCCCGAGAATTGAAAATCGGGTCCCTAGAATCAGAGGAAATTATCATCGGGTCCCCAGAATCAGAGAAAATTGGGACCCTACAATCAGAGAAATCGGGTCCCTACAAGTCCATACCGGGTATCCAACATTTTCCTTAAAGAAAACGTTTAATTATAAACATATTTATGTTTATTTTTATAAGAAAACAACTATCAAAATAAAGTAACACACAATACCATGGAATTATGCTTGATGGTAAACTCAATATCAAGCTTCAAATAGAAATGCTGACAACACAACTTTCTAAATCATGTGGAATTTTGGTAAAATCAAAACGCTACGTCAATAATTCGTTGCCCAAATCTGTCACTTTGCTCTTCTACCTTCTTATCTAACCCATTCAATTTATTAGAAGAAGATACATTAAAACTAATTTACCTTTTTCGATTGGATTACGAAATGAAACTGAAGAAACGCGCAATCATAACAAAACTAAAATCGATATTCTTTATTCTGAGGAAGTACAGAATTTTACAAATTCCTGATCATTAAATTATGAGTTGCCAAATTTACGTACTCTTTTGATAACGGTTGTCTGACTGAAGTCTATGACAATTACTTTTTACTTTTGTAAGATTGCACCAGTTCACGATAATTATCAAACAATGTGTCGTTTTATCGAAAAATACCATTCGCACAGATTAAAAACATCTCAGTCACACATCCCTAATATAGTTTGGTCCTAAACAGTTGTGCGAAATTCCTGAAAACTTGTTTTTTTATCTTTTTCAAATTGAAAACAATGCAAAAGTATCTCGTTCTCTTGTTGATATTCCATGAGATGCATGCGTTTGCCCGAGTTTTCTGCAATTTTGTACATAGTGCGTCTACTTTGTGTAGTACCCTTCACCTTCACAAGGGATAGCCTTACCATCCATATTCAATGGAATTATTTCATCCTATGTTGTTTTTGTTTCATGTGTGCTTTATTGTTAACTTTCGCCTGATGTTAAATTATTGCATTTGTCACTTCATCTTTTCTTTTCGCTTGAAATGACTTTAATTTAATATCGATTTGTGCCAAACGCAGGCCCGCATAATTGCGCAGTTTACCTAAATTTTTTTCGCCAACCCTTGTGTAACAAATATCCAGGTGACACCAATTTGCAGAATGCCTACAATCCTGAATTGTTTTTCTCATTTTACTTTTTACCAACATGCATTTAATTTTTCTGACTTTTGTGTCTTGTCCTTTTTATTGCGTTTGTTTCTTCGTGGTTTGAGTCACAAAAATTATTGAATAAACTTAACAACATCCACGTTTAACTCTTGTCCAAACACAGGTTTTTACCTTTCTGGACATTATGAGAAAAACCTTCGCGCATTTTCTGATTGTAAGTTTTCTGTAAAGATCTTGTGCCAAGCATAACATTTTTTCGTTTTAGTCAAAGCTAAACACTTTCGATTAGGCATTGTCATTTTAAGGTAGATGGATTTAACATTTGCAAGATATTTGGTGCTGGCCAGCAAATCCACACGTAAATATTAACATTTGAAAGGGCACGTGGGAGACCAGGAATAGTCTAATGGTGTCTCGCATCAAGAGCTTGCGAAAGTCCAAATTTAATTCCAGTTTAATATTTAATGCACCGCATCCTGTTTATATCTCTATTGTTTGAAGCTAGAGCCTTACGCTTTAATAAGGCTATTTGCGCATATGAAACCCTTGGGGAATGCTTTTGTATTGCTTTTCGTTACTAAGGCTCTTTGCACAAAAGAAACCCTTGGGGAATACTTTTGTATTCTTTTTGGTTTCATAAAGGTTACGCTTCAGCAACAAATCTACTCAAAGGTCGACGAAGCTTAATCGCCTCTCACAATGTTTTACTAGGAGATCTAAAAAAAACAACTTTAGTTAATATGAAACTGATATTTCATGAATGAGCTGCAACCGATCAACCAATTTTTTCCAGCTCTCTATGTGATGCAATTTTTAGTGAAACAAAACGTTTCAAATCTTTGTACTAACTTTCTGACATCACCAGCGAGGAGCCATGGAAAGAACTGTAGGAACAACGTGATACACGCCGTTTTGTTTTCATCTCTACTAGAAACGAGAAGGCAACATGAAAAAAGCTGGACGTGCTCTTTAACGGATGGCGGTTAAAACCGCACGGAGAATTCTTTCAATTTGTTTTAAAGTAAGCTGTGTACAAAACAGCAAGGTAAGATGCAACTGAAAAGATGCCAGAACAACAAGTTGATGGTTACTGGATTCTCACAAACCTGGGCAATGGTTTTCATCAACACCTTTTCAAATGAGAAAAATATGTTTGTACCATTTTCCATGACATTTTCATTGATGGTTTGAAAGATCGCCTCGTTTAAAATGGCAGCGTCTGCTTACCTATTGCGATATGTGCATTGAAATGAAGATTTGTCTCTTGACTTTTGCATTTGAAAAATATATGGAATACAATGGCTATTGCAATTTTGCAAACATACCCATTTTATTGCAATGAAGGTTTAGCTGAATTTCAATGTGCGAACCTTTCAACAAATTAACGTGTTATCTGCTTTCACTAAACAAAAGCATTTCAATCAGTCAAACTGTATGCTTTCGTAACAGCAAACACAAACCTCTATTTGCTTAGTTTAATGCAAAGACCGTCATACCTTGGGATCATCATTTGTATTTGTATAATATTCTTAGGATTTCTTTGACTGACTTGTGTGTGTGAAATGGTATGGGGTTCTGGAATGGCACCGAAAGATTCGCAAAATGAGGTGGTCATCCGCATACATCAGAAGGCCTTCAGGAGAGAACGCAATAAGTGCAGAGGCATACCTCCACCTCGCCTCCTTAGAAAAGTGTATGCCAAATGCCTTGAAAAAATGCCGCGAAATAATTGAGCCAAAGCTGAAGGTTGCCCAGTGCCGTTGTCGTTCCTGTCGTAGACCAAATTTTCACTCTCCAGCATATTTTTGAAAAATGTTGTGAGTATCACAAAGACGTCTGCACTTGTCTTTTGGACGTTGAGAAAGCATACGACCGGGTTATTTGTGAAAAGCTTTGGGAAGTGTTGCGGTTGTAAGGTGCTGACAGACGCCTGTTACTGGCCGGCAAGTAAATGTTTTCCTGCTCAAACATTTCGGTGCGTGGTGTCAAGGAAATTAAATCACAACCATTCACATGTGTTTGACTCCCACAATGGTGTGTGCTTTCTCCATTCCTGTTCAGTCTATATCAGGAGAGGGGAACCTATTTACTATCACGGGCCGCATGAAGTGTTCATTGTCGCTGACGGGCCGCAAATCAATCAATTTTGTCTTCTGCCTTTATCTAATTATGAGGAAGAGTGACTTCTCTTCACTTACTATCTAAGTATCTGCTTATCATGGAGCTTCGTTTTGGCGCGATTTTGTACTTTCATACGGGTAACGAAAATTCTGATGTGGGCCATATCAAATGTTCACGCGGGCCGCAGGTTCCCCACCGCTGGTCTATTTGAATTGGGTAAACATTAGACAATCACAGTCGCGTCAACGAGGTTGTTACTGTTAGAAGCTGCAAAATCAACCGTTTGAATTTTGCAAATGATTTGGTACTGCTTGCATCTTTGAACAGGTTCTTCAACATGCACTTGTATTGTCCTCAGCTGCTTGCTACGTGGAAATGAGACCACAGACCACTCATAACAGACTACTCGAAACAGACCACGTTGGCATTAGACATGTTCATAATAAACCCGTTCATAATAGACCAGTTCACAAAAGACGACGTTCATAACAGATCACGTTCGTACCACTTTACTTTCATAACAGACCCGTTATGAACATGACCGGGTCTGTTATTAACGTGACAGTTATGAACGTGGTCTGTTTTGCACGGGTCTGTTTTGAACGGTTCTGTTTTGACTAGATTGATTGGTTCGTTGTTTCATCTCTCTCTATCGGTGTCATGCGTCATCATACCTTCGATATGCTATGATGTTTTCCCCTTGTGCTCTACTACGTCCAGTCTCCCATAACTTTCCAGGAGTTTTACATAAACATTTAAAGTTATTGATAAAAGTAAAACGCTGGGCACCCCTTGCACGCTTTTCTAGGATTCTAACCCTTAGAGAAAGATCTTCAAGTTCTCCTTTGCGTATAACATGGCCCAAAAATTTGAAATAGCTTTGATCTATACAACAAAGCAGTTTACGCTCTTGTCCCATTCTTAGATAGACTGACACATTAGTTTGGTGCGCTGTCCATGGAATGCGGAGAATTCTGCGGTAGAACCAATTTTCCGCTGTTTCTATGTTTTTCCTGGTCTTTGGTATTACTGTCTAGGTTTCACAGCCGTACATGAGTACTGGCCACACGAAACATTTCAAACGTTTTGATTTAAATTGCGTGGGGAGTTGACGATTTCTGAAGATTTTTTTCATGCTGTTGAAACTTCTTTTTGATAGATTTACGCGTCGTCTTATTTCTTTTTCACACCTCCTATCTATTGTAAGCCAGGAACCCAAATAATTAAAGTATTGAACGTGTTCAATCTTGATATTGTTGACTGTTATGGAAATGGATGTTTCATTTGGTGACTGCTTTGACATCACCATGACGTCTGTCTTGTTAAATATTCAGTTTGAGACCAAACTGTTCACTTGAAGTTTGAACAACATTCAGGAACATTTGTAAATCAGCCTCTGAGGATGAAAGAAGTACTGCGTCGTCAGCATAAAGGATGTTATTTATGCGCCAGCCATTTAAGCTACTTGGATTCCCTCCTTAATCTCCTCTAGTTCCTTCAGAATGAATTCGCTGTATGGTTGAAAAAGTCAGGACTCATTACACAGCCTTTTCTTACACCTCGTTTGCTTTAAGTCCACTCAGTGAGTTTGATGGCTGCTTTTTGCGCATAATATAGATTGTGTATAATCATGAAGTCCGTGTCATCTGTACCAATTCGCTTTAAATTGTAAGTAACTGGGACTAGCGCACTTAATCAAATGCTCTTTAATAATGAATTGAAACAAATGTTTCATACGACTCTGATAATAAACAGAAACAATGTGTCTCTTATGAACAGGTCTGTTGTGAACGTGGCCTGTTTCGAATGGTCTGTTATGAGTAGTCTTTTATGAAAATGTCTGTTTTGAAAGGAAACCGTGAATGACACGTAGCACAACCAACATCATGAGATTACATTTCAGAAACGCAAGCAAGTGCGCGTTGCAAGTAAGCGGCAACACCCTACAGCAAGTCAGGAATTTCAAGTACCTTGCAATAGTACTCACGAGTGATAGCAGGCGCAACAAGGAGATTTATTCAAGGATTGGTAATGCAAACACAGTTCTACCTTCTGAGCTAATATCCGCAACACGGGAGCTTTTAAACACCGCAAAGCGTCTGTACTTTATCGCTTTGTATTCACAAAACGGGAGCTTTCAAACGGCGCAAAGCTTCTGAGCTCTCTAGCTTTGTAATTAAAAAACGGGAACCTTCAAACACAGCAAAGCTTTTTGGTTTCAAATCGGTCTTTGTTTACTCTCCTATGGCCATGAATTTTGGGTAATGATCAAAAGAGTGCTCTCTCAATCGCAAGCGGCGGAGATGGGAATCTTGCGAAAGGTTCGCGGTGTGATACTTCGCAAGAAAGTGAGCAGCTGTGAAATTTGAAAAATGATGAATGTCCAGTCACTTCTCCACATATTAAAAAGACCTCAATGAAGATGGTTCAGCCATGCGGCAGGAATGTCCGGAAATGATTTGACGATGCAAGTCCAGTAGGGCCAGGTGGCGTGATTATATCTCAGACTTTGCTTGGTCCCATCTTGGTATGGAGTCAGCAGTACTATCAGCAATTGCTGTTTACCGCATGGTAAATCGAATACTCCTAGAACTGCAGTCCGGTGACCTTCCCGAGAGAAAATGTTCAAAATGAAACAAATTCGTATTAGCTAATGGTGGCCACTTTTGAAGTAATACCAGCAATCAGAATCAGGAAAAAGCAATATAAGTTGTACAATATGTGTTATGTCGTATACAATCAATTGTGGACAAATGCGTTTCCGTGTATCGATGAAAATAAGCAACAAATTTTATAAAAACTATTTAATTTCGTAGAAATGAGGGGATTTTGGTTTGTTGTTAGCTTTCGAAAAATCTGCCTTCCGTGGTCTGCTTTCATGACTTTGTTATACTGCAATTCGTACTTTGCATACGCGCATTCCAACAATAAATCTCATGAAAAACTTACGCAGTCAAGCAAATCAGCAAATTATTTTACTAGAAAATAGTTTTCATAGGCTTTGCGCATCTTCACTCCTGAAAATAGCCAGCAACATGTTGCGAGTGAAATGTTGAATAACCAAAACATAATGTAGCAAAAGAACGAGAAGTGAAACACACGTTGTGACCGTAAAACTGTCATCACAGGAAATCTGAATTACAAGAAAGCGACTCTCCTTCAGCAACGTGATGGTGAGTCAAGAACCACAGCTGATTGCACAAAACAAATTATTTTGTCAACGGAAACAACTTGTTTCTTTTTCTGCACCAGGTTTGTAACTTTTTATCTTGCTTCAGCATATTTCAAACATTTTTGGAAGACGGAGTTTGCGGAGATTCTCTGTCCGTTTTGGAGAAATGAAGGTTCTTTGAAATCATCAAACCAGTTTGCAAATATACACATCGCACGAATTGAATGTATCTATAGTAAACAACTTGCAACAACCTGGCTGTTCACCAGGTGCTTTCTATGTTAAATGTTATTGCTTTGGAAAAGTTCGTCACTGTTTGAAACTCCATTGTGAGATAAAACAATTGTATGTTTGCAATTGTCTCTATCAACGCAAACATTTGTATTCAGAAAATTAAGCAAAATCAACAAACGATGATGCACTTACGGTGTATCGCGGAACATTTCGGAAAACCTGCTGGTATTGATTGAAACAAAGAGAAATTCATCTGCCTCTCTGGCAGCACACCGCCATACTGAGAGATCGGATTGTATTTGTTTAAGTCGGCGTTTTTTCCAAAGCCTTGCGTGCTGATTTTTCCTGTCAATAAAACGTTTGAACGCGAGCTAAAGTAACTGTTACTTCGATCACTGAGAAAATTGTGCCCTTTTCTGGTTTGTTTTCAAACGGTAACTGTGTTGTCAGCGCTGGGCTTCAAGCTACAGCACATCACGAAATCGCACAATTTTTCTGTTTTAGTAAACTTTGACGCTGTGATATAAAGTTCACCTAATAAAACAAAATGACAAAGTGTATTTGGTAAAATCTGAAAGTCCGTAGGTAATACTCAGCGTGTTGGCTATTGAGGTCGCCTTAATTGCAATAGATGAACAGCACATTTAACTGGTTAATTTTTAGGTCGGGAATTTGTGGTGGTGTTAGCTGAAAAAGTGAGAAGAGATTATAGTCAGACTTATCACAAGCAAAATAGTTTGGATAACGTATATAACGCAAATTGTATTGCCGGCTTCATGCTTCTGTTGAACAGTGTCGCAACATTTTTTAAAACCTTCATTTTAAATGATGGATTTCATGTGAAACTAACTCAGAAAGGATTTAATTCTGGTGGAAGACAGACAAAACTTTTTCGATATTATTTCCAAAACTTCACGCAACGCCACAGAACCCGACATGAAACCTTGATGATAAAATGTTAATGATGATAAAAAGATGATGAAACACAAAATCTTAAAGTTTGTGGTGGGTAAGCTGAAAAAGTGGAAAAATGTTTTTTAGGAGACAGATCACAGGAAAAATGTTTGTGTTATGTGCAGTAGGCTATCTAACGCAAATATTAGACCCTGGGCAGCTTATTTCTTTCTTCTGTTAAACGGCGTTGCAACTTTTTTTATACCTACACTTGCGGAATCGATGTTTTTGCTTCACATGTGCGAATCTATCATGCGATAAGAGATTGTTTTTCACGAAAGCCAGCCGAGATATTTAAGTGAAAGCAATGTCAAAGCAAATGCGCTTTATTCATATTTTGTTTTTGAATTTTCGCTTGATAAATAAATATGAATTCCATGCATATATAACTGCACGAGTTTGTGTGGAAACGTTATTGTCCTTCACCTAAGTACTCGACACCTATCGCGAGACTTGTTTGGTCACTTGTTTGCGTAAGAAGAACCGTTCTACTTCTAACCACGTCAGGAATACGTTTCAGACACTGTTTCTTCTGATCTCGCTACGGACGGGCAAAACGGTGTTAAATGGTAGTGCGCAGCATGCTTCAGCATTTAGATATTTTAAATATATTATGTAGATATAAGAAAAATTTTGGGACACCAAGGTTGTTCTTATTTATTGGGCAGCTTGTAAAAATGCTGGTCCACCGTTTTTGACACTTTAAAAAAAATTGTGAATATGCAGCGCTTTTGAACTTTGGTGATATATTGAAGGCTCGGGTAGTTCAACCAACGACAACAACCAGTTTTGGCCTACGAAAGGTAACCACTTCTACAGTATATAATATGCAGCTATTGTCTTAGCAAAGTTGGCGTATTACAACTGAAGACATTTCTGTGCCCTCCTGTATGACCACCGCCCCCAAACACTTTGTCAGGATCTGTCACTGCTGACTTACTAGAGACTTCTCTCTTGTAAGTAACATCCAATTTGCTGAGCTGGCTTCAGGCTCAGCACCATATTACTGCCATGCTTGTATATCAAACGCCTTGCCCATTAATGCAGTGATAAACACAAATGATGTAAAAACAGACTACTTAGGATTAGCAGAAATGAAGGATGAAGATATGGAAGTGGAATGCGATTATCATGACATTAAGTCATTTAACCAGCTAAACACTCAATATAAGAATAATATCTGCCTTCTTCATGTTAATATTAGAAGTTTGAGAAAAAATATTGAAAAACTTTCCATGATTCTGGCAGATTTTCAGGTGCCACCTCAGATAATTGCTCTCACTGAAACCAAAATTAATAAAAAACAAGGTGTAAACTTTTTAACTACTTTAGAAGGTTATAATTTTCTGCACTCTGATTCTGATACATTAGCTGAGGGAGTTGGAATTTATATTAATAACAGCCTATCATATCAACTTAGGAATGATATACCAACTACATTTGGCAACTCTGAGAGTCTCTGGATTGAGGCCTGCATATGTAATAAAAAGTGCGTAATTGGTGTGATATATAGACATCCTAACAATGATATTCAGAGTTTCACTCATATTCTTAGTGAAACTTTGCATTATTTCAACAACTGAAAATTGCCATTCTTGATTTGTGGTGATATATATATAAACTTGCTGCAGCAAGACACAGTGCTCTCGGTCAGCAACTATGTTAAAACATACAACAGTTACAACTGTTTAGAGTTAATTACGAAACCAACTTGAATAACAACTACCAGTAGTAATCTGATAGACCACATATACACTAATTTGCCAGCCACAAAACTAATACCAGGAATTCTAATAAATGATTTATCTGATCACTTGCCTGTCTTTGTCTCAATCAAATCAAAAATATCTAAAAAATGGAATTTGAAAAGCTGCAACAGGCATTATTACTCTAATTTCAATGCAGAAAACTTTGTGACAGAAGTCCAAGAAGCCTTAGATAATCACCCAATCAACCAAAGCAACCCATGTGAAACCTTAGACTCAGGCATCTTGATACTAGAACAATGTCTTAATGAACAGGCTCCTATAAAAAAGCTGTCCAAAGCCA
>Ga0210059_1015979_pt1 | contig 10874 bp, 10 predicted proteins | sample Ectturendosymbi2_FD_188042 | JGI IMG/M metagenome (GOLD analysis project Ga0210059, IMG submission 188042) | Ecteinascidia turbinata endosymbiont from Florida, USA - Sample 2 (SPAdes) (version 2) | ecosystem: Host-associated > Tunicates > Ascidians > Unclassified | place: Key West, Florida... | reverse complement strand
CTGGTTTTTTTTTTTTTCAAAAGGTGTTTGACAACTCTGATCGCTGGTAATGATACAGTTATAATAGAATATAAGTCAGTGGCTGTTTCTGCTTGTGCATGATGTTGGAATGCTTTTTTTGGTTTTGAAGCAGCTGTGATTGATAATCTGTGCATTGTTTTACAGGCATTGTGATAGGTATGAATGTAAAATTACATTTTGAATATATGGTAAATAAATTTTATTAATATATGGTAAAATAAACTTTAGATGCAGAGCTCTACAGTACAACAACCTGCCCTGGAGAGCGAGTGTTAGCAGTCATCAGGTTCAATGTGACATTCTTACCTTGGAGGCCCACAATCATCCTGGCAGAATACTTGCCCAACCACAGCAATAATCACATCAAACGGTGTTTCACTTCAAAAAAAAGTTTTTTGCATTACACAACTACAGATATGAAGGCATTTCAAACCTTTTTCCTCTAAAGGGAAAAATGCAAGGCATCAAAATTTATTGGCATTTTGTCCCGAATCCAAACATACTAATCAAAATTAGAAATTTGACCCACAATACTCAGCAAAATTGATTGATGTGACCCATGTCCTAGCTTTTGATTTTGTGTGAAACAAAAGTTTTTCACATTAATGACCTCGGATACAAGTTCTATTTCATTTGAATCACTTTTCGGTATGAAAGGGTTAAAACCGAGGCATCAAAATTTATTGCCATTTTGTCCTGAATCCGAATAGTTCCATCAAATTGGGAACTTTGACCCACAAAACTCAGCAAAATTGATTGATGTGACCGTTGCCTTAGCTTTTGATTTTATGCGAAACCAAAATTTTTCGCATTGGTGACCTCAGATACAGGAAAAAATTTATATCAGTTTCTCGAAAAGATGCAGAAAGTCTAACAACGTGTGGATGTGTACTTTTGATGCAGTCAGGTTGTTTGTATGCATCCTTAATCCCTAATCTTTGAACACTACAATTGCATTTTACTTTGTGACTGAGTGCCCAAACATTGCTGATTGCAGTTTTTGTTTGATGGATTGGATGGCGTGTCATGCCACAACTAATCCGTACTTTACCTAGCCTTTGCTTGTTTAGGAATTGGCGTCCTACTCTGCAAATGCTATACCAGTGTCACAGGTTAACTAGCGAGTAATAGTGTTGAGTACAGTGTGTGTCTGTCTGTATTCTGTAATCTTGTGGTTCTGCCTCCAATGCCGTGCAAAACGTTCTGTTAAGAAAGTGTCTGTCACCTTGTGATTCAGCCGGCTTGAATGCTATATTACAATATTCTGTTTTGTCTGTTTTTATTGACCTGAGTTGTGCAGAGAGTGTGTGTTTGTACTATGGACTTCATGTCTCAAGACAAATAAAATAATAATAGTCAAATATTGCAATGAATGCAATTGCTGTAAAAAGAAAACTGTAGACCTTGAATGTATAATGTGATGTACATGTTTCAATTTGTGCATTTAAGTGAAAGTAAAAGAAAACATTTAAATGCTTTTTTATAAAAGATCTAACTAACTCTGTCACTGCACACATTTGATTTGCTGCTATTTGTAAATTGTCAGTGTGAATAGTGAATAGACTTGAACTTGTTAAAAATATGATTCAAATAATAAACATTACCTCATCTTCTCATGAGTAACAAATGGTAGTGAATTTTTCAAGTTTGGTTTTATCTTTTTTTAAACATTTTGTATGCCTAAGTTTTTTTATTATTTTCTAGGATGGTGTAAAGGTAAATTCTGCGGTTTTTCTTCATAAAAGATTGGCAACACTGGAAGTACATAAGTAGGACGTGTTCAAGTAACAAAACATTCTGTTTAAGTAACTTCTAAAAGATTACTTAACACTTTAGCTGCTGATCTACGAATGTATTGTACTTGGAAATCAGGAAAAAACTAGTGATATTTTGGTAGACTTACCAACTGCATAGCTCCTCAGCCGATTGCGCTAGAGAGCTGTTCAATCCCTCAAAAGACTTAACAAGTATTCAAGTCTGCAATGACAAAAATTTTTTTTGGTTCTGGTCTGTGTTCCCTCTAAGATTTTTGTTAGTCGGCTGGTGTCCAAAAAGTGCCGTCAAGATCAAAAGAAACTTGGGCGCCCTTTGTAGATTTCCCTAAAATGCATCCATTTTAAATGAAAATGCTTTTCATCAACCATTGTTGGTGAATGACCAAAATATACATATATATATAATGGTCTTCACTTTTTCCAACACGTATACACGGAAGATTTTCTGATAAATGAACATACAAAGAGTCATCACAGAGGCAATGAATGAAATCAACTGCATGCAAACTTCCTAGCCACATGTGAACCTTTTGTCTCAGGGGTTGCCCTGCGTACAGTCCTGAATGACTGTTCTTGTCTTTGTTGTGCATTGCTTACTGTTGCACAAAACCAGTGGTTTTCAACCTTTTTTGTACCATGACCATTGCAGCAACCCATTCTAGCCCAACAACTCCCATCTAAAACTCAAATAAAGCAAATGTCATACAGCTACGTACACAAAATATGTACTGATGGCCCCTCCAAAAATATCATTTGACAGATTTACAGAAAAGAGCATAAAAGTGATTTTCAAACAACAAAGGAATTTTACTTGGTCTCTTTTTCCCAGATTGATTTCAGGCTAGCAGCTAAATCCGAAATCTGAAAATGGTTTGTAGCATACTGTCTGAAGTATGACTGAGTTAACAGTGTTGGTTAGCACTATATCTGAAATAGCCTAAGCAATAAACATTCCTAGCCCACTAGCTATGCCACGAGAATAAAAGCAACTACTACGTAATTAACGGCTAACGCCCAGTCGCCTACACATGTACACAAAATATTCTTTTACATCTGCATGCAAAGTTGTAAAAAATTCCAAAAATTTATTGAAAGTGTTTGTCAGATTTAGACAGTGACCCAACCACCAACAAACCTTTGTTGTTTCGTTGGTTAACGTAAAAATCTTCAGGTGGCTTAGATTTTTAGTGCTTATGTGGGACATAGAATCAAAAAAGTTAGAAAAAAAGCTTCTTTTACAAATACTTGAATTCTAGGTTGTATCAAAATTGTTATAAGATTCTATGAAAACAACTAGCCTCTACATGCGATTTCTCTTGATAAATGTTGTGAAGTTCAGCGTGTTTTTTAACATTGCGCAAAGACAATCCACCATGTGCAGGAATTCTTTTTCTGTTGACCAAAACGCTACACTACAATTCAGCCACGTTGCTGTTCCTGTATAATCTTAAGTAATGCAACAGGGGTAATGGTCAAATAATGGATATACAGTAACTTTTTATGTAGTAGCATTGATCAAAGCTAATTAAAAGCGAAATTCAAACAGACCTTCTCTAAAGTTTGCTGCATGCATAACCTAAATCAGGGGTGGGCAATTACTTTAACTCGGGGGTCACTTTGAGAAGGCCGCGTTCAGCAGAGGGTCGTACTTTGCCATGGAAAAAGAAGCAAGTCTCAGTTCAAATTAGCCTCAACACTGATATTTATTTCAAGTGGGAGGAATTTTCTGATTAAACTTTTTCCCTAATTGCGTCCGCGGGCTACTGAAAGCGTTATGACGGGCCACATGCGGCCTGCCAGCCACTAATTGCCCACTGCTGACCTAGATCATTCAATACTACATAAAATTGATAAAACTGGGAAGAAATCAATTTTGGATCCCCTGCATGTTGCAGACATAAACTTATGCATGTTGCAGACATAAACTTATTTTTGCAGGCCTATCATAAACTCTTGTACGTGTAACTGTACAAAGGGTAGTGTAACAACTTTACAACATCATGTCAGTGAAAATAAGAATGTGCCTGACCACAGAACTGTTACTGAATATATCATTTTGACAAATCATGTAGCCTGCGTATACCCTCATATAGTCTACCTTTTTTGAGTCAAAATGTACAAAAGGCAGAGGTCGCCAAAGGCGAAAAGTGTGCAAATAGCGTAGTGCAGACTATTGCAGTCATGAATTTATAAAAATGAACCCGTGCAGAATTTCGTTAGCCTTTTGTTATAGGCAGAGATAATTGGTGAGTGCCCAAATATCCCAAAAAACATTTCAGTCAGAATAAAAACTTATAATGCACCAAACGGAAGGCCTGCAGCATCCAACATTGCGTAAAGATTGGCAAAATATGTTCAAAACATTTTAAAAAACCAGAACAATCGAGACATAAGGCCATTTTCTACAACATCTGAACGTATCAACGACAGTTAACAGGTTTTGACATTTTGTGATAAACAAAAATCACAAAATGTGTCCAAAAGGTCTTTTTTTAGCTATGAGAAGGTTAACTTCAAGTGTCGACTGTCAGACAAGCTAGGGTTTGCTATTGTTCTGGTGTAGCACCAACGATTAGTAAACATCTTGTTTACACTCTCTCCAACAATCGTCGCCTACATCAAAGCACTTGCAAATCAGTTATTATGTATGGTACACTGCCTGAAAGATTTTTTTGAGAAAGCAACAGCACCGTCCAGACGGAAAACAATATCCAGATATAGAAAAGCTCTCTGCACAACCGTTTTGGGCCTATATTCTCACTTAAAATTTTAGGCATGTTTGTCTTAACTGCACACATTGGTTTTATATGATATGTCAAAATCGATTGATGGAAGACTCTTCTTCCAGCTTTTCGACTATTTACGCTAAATTGATGGACACATAGTTTTTTTAGCCTAATTTCGCAAACTAGCACTGACCTCATTCGGAATTTACTGCATGTGCAAGTTAACTGTTTGTTTGAATTAAGTACGTCATACCTATATCTCGCCAAGCTTATATATTAATTATAATTATCAATGATCATTACTTCTTCCCGCTGCTTGCAGGCTTGTTTACTTTTATACTTGATACATCACAAATGATCGTGAAATTTCACCGTCAAACTTTGTGGCCTCAGCAATTTACCAGTCGCGTGATGCAACATGAGCTGAACCTGGAAGTTGATAACAGTCGTGATAAGCTGGACAAAAAAAAAGTTTTACTGTCTTTCAAAGGTGCACTATACTCAAAACACAAGTTAGGTTAAAGGCCTCTATGAATGACTCAGCTTAATTTTGCCAGGCATCTTACCTCAGGTCAATTTCACAAAATCTGTTCATTCTTTTAAAGTTCAGATATTACAAAACATGTCTGAAGAGCCAGTCCAAGACTTTTTTGAAATTGCTTTGCATAAAGTCACACTCGCACGTTATAATTTGTGGGTGCACCCACAGTCAAAATGTATTCAGATTCAAAGCATCCTTATAAAATGTGAAAGTTAACTTCACAATGTGCCTGAACAACCCAGCAAAGATTTATGGGCATGTAAAATTATAAAACGTGGCCAAAGCATTTTTACAATATATTGAAGTCAAGAACGTTTGTTTGCGCGACACATAAATTGTAAAAATGTGCCCACAACTTTTTTATCAATCTTGCAAGCGGAAAGCGTGCATAATGTGTCTGAACCTTACAGCAAACAGCTTCATTTTTGGACACACAAATCGTGAAAATTTGTCCAGAACTTTCTCTGTAAACCTTGGAGTTGGAGAACTTCCGAAATGCATCTGAACGTCATGGCAAACAGTTTTAATCGTGATAATGCACCCTAATTCTTTTCATAAACCTTGCAAAGCGAGAACTTCCAAAATGTGCCTGAATTTCACAGCAAACAACTTCACTTTTGGACGCATAAATCAGGAAAATGCACCCAGACCTTTTTTGCAAAGCTAGCAAGGCAAAAATTTCCAAACTGCGTATGAACTTCACAGCAAACAGCTTCGTTTTAGGATGCACAAATCGTGGAATTGCTCCCACAACTTTTTCTGCTAATCTTGCAGGCAAAGATCTTCCAGAATACGTCTGAATTTCACGGCAAACAGCTTCGTTTTTGGATGCACAAATTGTGGAATTGCGCCCACAACTTTTTCTGTAAGTCTTGCAGGCAAAGATCTTCCAGAATGCGTCTGAATTTCACAGCAAACAGCTTCGTTTTTGGATGCACAAATTGTGGAATTGCGCCCACAACTTTTTCTGTAAAACTCGCAGGCAGAGAACTTTCGAAGTGTGTCTGAATTTCACGGCAAACAGCTTCGTTTTTGTACGCGCAAATTGTAAAAATGAGCCCAGAACTTTTTTTACAAAGCTTGAAAGGCGAAAACTTCCAAAATGCGTCTGAATTTCACAGCAAACAGCTTCATTTTTGGACGCACAAATCGTGGAATTGCGCGCACAACTTTTTCTTTAAAACTTGCACGCAGAGAACTGCCAGAATGCGTCTGAATTTCATAGCAAACAGCTTCGTTTTTGGACGCATAAATTGGCAAAATGCGCCCACAACTTTTTTTTATAAAGCTTGAAAGGCGAAAATTTCCAAAATGCATCTGAACTTTACAGCAAACCGCTTCATTTTTGGACACACAAATCGTGGAAGTGCACCCAGAACTTTTTCTGTAAACCTTGCAGCCAGAGTACTTTCGAAATGCGTCTGAACTCCACAGCAAACAGCTTCATTTTTGGACACATAAATCGGGAAAATGTGCCCAAAACATTTTCTATAAAACTCACAGGCAGAGAACTTCATAATGCGTCTGAACTCCACGGTAAACAGCTTCATTTTTGGACGCATAAATCGGGAAAATGCTCCCATAACTCTTTTTATAAAGCTTGAAAGGCGAAAACTTCCAAAATGCGTCTGAACTTCAAAGCAAACAGCTTCGTTTTTGGACGCACAACTCGTAAAATTGCGCCCAGAACGTTTTCTGGAAAACTTGCAGGCAGAGAACTTCCAAAATGTGTCTGAAATTCAAAGGAAATACCTTCGTTTTTGGACGCAAAAATCGAGAAAATGCCCCCAGAACCTGTTTTTAATTTGCAAAGTGAACACCTCCAAAATGCGCCTGGACTTCATGGCAAGCAGCTTTGTTTTTGGACACAAAAATTATGAAAATACGCCCAAAAAATTTTTGTGAACGTTGGAGGCTGATAACTCAAAAAATGCATCTGAACTTCATGGCAAACAGCTTTGTTTTGAGATGCACAAATCGGGAAAATGCGCCCAGAACTTCTTCATAAACCTTGCAAGTGGAGAATTCCCAAAATGCATCTGAACTTTCTATATGCTATGACCTGAGAACGGCTTCAATCGTGAAAATATGTCCCGTACATCTCTGAAAAAATATTTAAATTGTGTTTTCTGAAATTTTCTCCAATTATGGAAATTGCGTCCAAAAATTGCAAATGCCGATATTCATAATTTTTGTCGGCTGGTGTCCAAAATAGGTGCCGAAAGTGCCAGTTTTGTTCGGCTTAGAGGGAACACTGGTTCTGGGTTTCGGGTTTTTAGTGGCTGACGTTATAAGTAGGGTAGGTTTTTGGCCATTTTTGCCTGCTGCTACGTGACCTTGGCCCAACCATTAGACGGCAGTATTTCGCTCAAGTTTTTAATGGAAACCAGGCTAGAAACCGAGCCCTTTGAGACCTTGGTCGAGTTTCTAGCGTTTCTGGTTCAAAAGTTAATGGCCTTAAATAAACAAAATAATGAATTAACTAATTATGGGATTAATTACTAATTTTGTTTTTATAGGTCGTAACTTTTTAACCCGAAACCCCCGCAAGTCATCCAAAGTATCAAAAGACTTGGATTTTAGCCTAGTTTTCAATGAAAACTTGAGCGAAATGCTACCATCTAGTAGTTTGGGCCTAGGGCCAGATGAAGTGGGCCAAAAGGGCCTAAAACAACTCAACTTATGATGTCACTCACAAAAAACCCAAAACCAAAACTTTTATTATTGCAGATGCGAAGACTTGCTGAATCTTTTGAGGGTTTGAACAGCTTTCTGGTTCAATGGTTCAATCGTCGGCAAAGGCATTCCTGCGCAAAAACACGTGCAAACTGCTAGATTTTGTCCTTAGCCTACCAGAAGCCAAGGTGTTAAGTAACTTAAGTAAAGTAATGAAGCAAATAAGCAAAATTGATATTTAGACTTAAAAACATTGAAGCACATAAAAATGATTGCAATTTTAAATCACGTAATGGGTGGTTCAGGCCACGATTCTATTTATGCAATGAGCATCTAGTTCCAAATCGTAATCATGATGAAAATTAACACTTGTGGCTCACAAACGCTCTTGACATGCAAGCAATCCAACTTCCTCAATAGCTTACTTTATGTGTGATGATGCTTGTCATGTGTTTGATAATATTGCGTTTACAGCAACAGACGTGGCTTCTAAAATCTTTCCTGTACTGAAAGCCAATTATTTGAAGTTGAAATACCAAGTAATGAAAAATTATCTATTCAAGTAATAAGTAAATGTTTTCAATTAAGTGATTACTTACTTGAACCCCCAGCTGCAACTGGAAGTTAGTTCCTATGCAAAATACAATGTGTAAGTGACAATGCAGTTCGGGAATTCATACTGTAACCATGAGGATATTGGGCTAATGTAGTGATGTGGGCAAAAGCACAAGAAATGACAAAAAACAATGGTCAACAAAACAGACTTAGAAGTAACAGTGTTCTGAAATGACCTATGGTGATAGGATTTGACATATTAGAAGTAAGAAAACCAACATCAAACAAATCAGTACAGTACCACACAATCACAAATGGTAACAACATACAGCAATCAGGCAAAAAATAATAAACATAGAAAATAACATAAAATTGTTGTACAGTACATACAGCATAGACATCAATGTAACACAGATATGGTGGGCAAGCATTGGGTGAAGACTTGAGGTATGTACAGATGAGTAAGTGAAGCAAGCACAGCAACAATAAGGGTTTTGAGGCAGAGAGCAATGCATTAAAACACAACATTTCATTACAGAAATAAATAGTAGGGGCGGAAAAAAATGTTCATACACATCAATCATGAAGAAGTAACACAATCACCCACAGACCATAACAGAGTGAGTACCATGGATGAAAGTATTTCTCAACAGACACATGTCACCAAATGATGTTGAAGAGACAAGTTAAGTTTAGCAGCAAGCGTTAATCCAATAAGCGTTGGGTACACGAAAACAAAATAAGTTTTGTGAAGGAGCAGAGCATTTACTTATAGAAAAGATAATATTTCACTCATAATGTCTTGACTTATGAGAATTATCTACCTACTGTACAAATATTATTGGCGTCATGCCATTGACACCATAATTCAGGCTTACATGATTGTGGGCCAGGGAATTAAACTGAAGTCAATTTCTGTGAGATCCTAGAGATGAACATCCCTTCGTTTATCGTGAAATCCTTGTATTGCAGCAAGGGTGCTCCTCAAAAGGGCAAATCTGAGCTTTGTTTTTATGTTAGTCATGACAGATGCATATGATATGGCTCCAGGCGTTTTTCAGCTATCTTTTCAGCCAGTCTTTTGACTCTGGTGCATTCTGGTGCCATACCACCACTTATTGTAAAGACAATGGGATTGAATGAAGACTTCTCAATGTCAATCACTCTTTGGTTGTACTTATCCTTCTCTTTTTCATGTTGTTGGCAGATCTGTGCAAGGGACTTATCAGAATAAGACTGTGAGGTAGGATGTGTGATCCATATGTCTAAGAATGTTTTCTCACAGCTATTCCACAGCCATCTCACAGAGATATCCAACCTTGCATTCTCAGCAGTGTTGACGTTACTGTCAAAATTGTTTTCATTGATTGGCAAAAGTGTGGGTTCTGTCTGAACATCTTTACAGACCTCACTGAGTTGTACCACCCAGTTTACATATGAAGCTGTGATCCCAGAGTTTGTCTCTCCATGAATTCTTGTTTGTTTAGTGCATATCCAATCGCTTTGATTGGCAAGGCTGTCAGCCAAGATGATGCCCCTTTTTCCATTGCTCCTCATTGTGTTGTGACTTAGGGGTCAGTTCCCCTAATAGTTCGTTACGGCTATTTCGGCATTTTGGGTTCGTTCTTTTGAACGTGTGTTTCATTCAGCATCATCATGTTCATTCCCTTTTTGGTGCACATTTGTAACTTTCTGAACCACACAATTGTATTTTTGGTGCCCTCTTTGGCCCAGCGCCCTAGGCAGCCACCTGGTTCGCCTATGACCAAACAAAAATGACTGAGCAAGAACATATAAAACTACTGTGCAAAGAAACATCACCAGCAAAAATAGGCATAAGAGATGGTATCCCCAAGGTTTGAGGAAGCCCCACTAAAATAAACAGCTCAAAACATGAGCAAAACATATAGTATGGTTTGAACTTTGAAGCAAATTGAAAGCATGCATGGACAGTGGTTTGTTTCTTTGGGGCAGCACGAACATGTATTTTTAGGCAACGCATTACATTTCATCCAAATAACTTGGTTCACCTACATCTTTGCCAACATATGCAGGGTACCCAAGTGGGTTCAATTTGCAGGATGCAGCTTAGACCCATCGATGTAGTAGTTTCACTGATATTTTGAAACTGTTTCAATGGTTTATTGAATTAGGTTGAAAATATGCAAAATATGACTCTCAGACCTAACATGGAAAATATGACTTTTTATGACTTTATAACATTTGATGTAGACTTCGTAGGGGTGCGATTTTTGTTTTAAAATTTGTTTTATAGCTTCCTGAAGCACAGAATAAATATTACCGTATTTTACGGACCATAAGGCGCAATTTAAATCCTTTTTTTCCTCATAAATTGATCGTGCGCCTTATAAGCCGGTGCGCCTAATGTATGGATCAAGTAGTGCTTTATTGCCTACACTCAAAACCAGTACCGATACTATTACCGTATTTTCCGGCTAATAAGCCGATTTTCTGGACCTACTTTTGCGACCTAATTTTCTGGGGTCGGCTTATTGGGCGGATATAGCTTTCATCTACAACCTAGCCTAAACAAAAGCAGCACTAGGCTATAACCGATTA
>Ga0210059_1015977_pt1 | contig 10875 bp, 6 predicted proteins | sample Ectturendosymbi2_FD_188042 | JGI IMG/M metagenome (GOLD analysis project Ga0210059, IMG submission 188042) | Ecteinascidia turbinata endosymbiont from Florida, USA - Sample 2 (SPAdes) (version 2) | ecosystem: Host-associated > Tunicates > Ascidians > Unclassified | place: Key West, Florida... | reverse complement strand
CCTGCCAATCAAACATCACCTGCCAATCAAACATCACCTGCCAATCAACAGTCTATTGTCATCGAGCAATCAGTCACCGCAATCCCCAGTAAGGCACCATCCACTCCGGACAAAGCCAGTTCGCCAACCAACCCTGATGTGGAACCAGCACCATCTCAACCGTCCCTCCGTGATGGTGACCAACCATCCGGAACTGGTCTCCACGCAAATGACGACCAATCAATTTACGAGAACTTCTCTGGCGAGTCTGCCCGAACCAGCAACCTTCCTGCGCTGTCAATCAACAAGGCTCTCCAGGGGATGGTGGACTATGAACCAGAGGATGTTTACGAGAGCCCCTTGCCAGTGGAGGTATCCCCGAGTCTGACCAATCATATTATTCAATTTGCTGCGATTTTGTCTTGAGTGAGAATAAAAAAACAACATTGATTTGATGGTCATGTTGTGCATGATTACACCGTTGCAGTTGAAAGCCAATCATGAATCTCGTTGACCCGATGATTTGTAAAGAACTAGTATTTCTTGCGAAATCGATACTTAGACGAATGTGCTTTTTTGCTGCGCGCTTCTCGTTCTAATTCACTTAATTGTTGCGACTGCAGAAACCCCCACCTGTCTCAGCGTTAGACCCCAGAATGGGGCTCAAACCCTTAACAGTGAAAATTTACTATTTGCCGCTTGACTTGATTGGTCATCTGCTTTATGATTTGATCTTTAATTCGCTGTGAAGTTGACCCGTGACCCGGTCGCAAATGATTTGCATTTTATCTCTGTGTGCTTTGTCGGTTGCTAAGCGCATTAATTCCGTTGAGCGCCGCGCGATTGCGCATCGCGATCAACCTTTGTTGTCGTCACTTTATTTGTTTATTTCCCGCGAGCCAATCTTAAATCGTAGGAACCTGTTGTGCATTGAACGTTATTGGACTTTTTATTAAAAAAATGCGGTTCAATCCGTGTGAAAGTCCAGTGCCTGTTTTAGTCACACGCATTCAAACGCGGTCCCATCTGTGGCTGTAACTTCTCACCCGAACTGCTGTGACTGGAATATTACTTTATGTCGTCAGCGAAATGAAGAAGTCCACCATGTTGTGAATTTGCATCGTTTTTATCTTTCATCCGCTCGGGGTCAATTTTTATGCTCTGTGCGAAAAACGTTTTGCGTTTGCATTTCGCAATTTTAACATCATCGTTAGGCTTACTCAGCTGTCAGGGTTTTCGAAATTTTCCGGATATCAAGGTTTTTTTGGAGTTATGTTTTTTGTGTTTTTTTATGGCCCAGTTTTTTATTAAGGGGGCCGAACACGCTCCACCCATGGCTGGGTAAATAAGAACCAACGTTTCACGTTCATTACGTGCTCCTGGTGTTTACGGCGTCCACTCACGACATTTTATCTACATGCACTTTGCGATTTGCTGAGTTCCACCCTGTGCTTACTGTCGTCTAAAATTTGCATGATTACTGTCTTGCGATTAGGCGATTGGCGTGAATGCTTGCTGGTTGATTCTTGCATTTCTTTACTCATTTCAAAACATGTTTTCTTTTTTTTCTGCCAAACTAACCTAGTGCTTTAGTACATGTGCCACAATGTGTCGGTGTCCTTCCTGCTTACTTGCCGTCACTGCATGCCTCTAAAAGTTCACATTGTATATGCATTGCGATTTTTAATCCCTGATGGTCCGGATCATGTGTGTCCGCACTTCTTTCACCATTCTCTCGTTTTTCCGCTCAGATTTCAGACGCTCCCAAATTAATGTTTGAACAGGACGCGTCGATGTACGAAGTTCCAGCGGATATCGTTAGTGAGCTGAACACTGCCAAATACACTGAAGGTATGGAGTTCCTCAAGGATCGTACTTTGGCACGCGCTTGCATCGGGCGCGTTGTATAGTTGAACCCGTTGCGCTGCAGTTAGGTGCTTGCCCCCCCGGGGCAAGAAACAAGTTTTGCGCCTCCATGTTCGAACCTTAAGCTTTTAGGGGGCAAATTTACTGTATTGAAGAAAGTGCGTGTGACATTGTTGGGACTTTTCGGCGCCCCCGCAGTGATTCGGCGCCTGGGGAATTGTTCCCCCCTTGCGCTCCTCGTTACCCCCCTGGCTGCAGTGGTTAGTAACGTACGGGACGGCTCAATTGTATTAGCTCGAAACAAACAAACGCTTGGCTCTTTTGGCATTTTATGCGTTTTTGAGGAATTTGAGCGTCTGCGTTCTGGATCAAAATTGAAACCAGGCAGCATCTCAGTTTGTTCCCATATGTTCACCACGGGGGTGAGGGGAAAAGGTCTCCCCTGGATGTTTGATTTTGCTAATTCCTATTAACTTATTAGTGAAAAAAGGTTTTCCTTTTAGTTTTGAGTTGGTAAAATGCAAATTTCAATTTCATCACTGTTGCCTCTCCTAGAAAACTGTTTTTGGCCACCAACTGTAAAAATCCGCTCTTACCCTCCCCCACCCCCAGGAAAAAAACTTTCCGGCCCCCATGGAGTTCACGTGTATCACGCCATAACCTGGAATATGTCAGTGACGATGTTTTGTAATTTGTCAAATGGCAATGTCAGGTATTTAACTAAAACTCAATTTTCCGTAATGCAACATCTCTCAATTCGTAATGCAATATCTTGTGCTCTCAGACACTCAACGTAACAATCCAACCGGCCCCAACCCATCCACCATCCTCCCACCTCACTACATGTACACGGTAAGTTGCCTCACGGCGTACATCAGCTTCATCGAATGCATGAAAACGCGTTTGCAACACTGGAGACGACCACGTTGTCTGGCAAGTGCGCTCGGTGAATTTTTTGTGTTTAACAAGTGGCCGGTTGTAGGAGGATGTGTCATCAGCAGTTAACTTCACATCTGTTCCTTGATTTTTCACTTTGGTTTAGGAGCAGGGCTGTGGATGGAACCGGAACCCAATTTTTTTCGGCTCCATTCATCCAAAATATTGTTCTGGCTCCTGCTCCACAGCCCTGGTGGAAAGTGCAGCCATTAACTAAGTTATCCAGCAAAGACATGTCAGGTTTTTATTGGAAATATTAACTTCTTGCGCAGGAACCGGTTGCCACGGGTAAGATCTTTTCCTCTTACGTTTCTGTGGCATTGCTGCAAGGTCAACCTCACGGCCAGGACTGTGGAGCCGGTACTCAAATTACAGGCTCCAGCTCCGGACATCTAAGTTTTTTGGCTCCGACTCCAGAACAATTTAATCCAAAAAAACATTAAATTATTTGCATAACTCACTTGCCCCACAAACCATCCATATTGAACTAGAACTCAAATTTCAGGCTCTGGCTCCGGCCATCCAAACTTGCTTGCGCACAGGCTCCACGACCCTGCTCAAGACAGCTTCCGCACAGATCTGGTTTATTTTAAACTAGTAGTGTAGTTCCTTAGTTGATTTACTAGGCAAGAAATTGGTGCTTATTGGTGGATTGCTTTCTGGAAGCAGCCCGGTGTGTATTCCGTTGCTGTTGACTGAGACTGTGCTTCGTCTTGTTGACCTCGTTTCAATCCATACTGGACTTCAGTGCAAACTGGCCATTCAATGGTTTTGTCACGATCTTCGGGCGTTCTGAATATTACAAAGAATTAAAGAGTTTTTGCTGCCGTTTGAAAACGCGGCAGAAGAATTATGAAAAAAGAGTTAGAGACCGATGCAAGGGCCAGTCTCGTTCAAAAAGAACTGATACCATTGCTGTGGAGGCTGGGGTGGGATCTTGGCAACCCGCACTGTCATTGTGCGTGTAAGCGCTGGTACGTTCTGAAAACCTTGAACTGAGGTGACCCGGACGAGATTCGAACTTCCGATGTTCGGCCCCACGGTTCAAAGTTCAGTCACCGTTGTTTTCACTGTAAGTGGCGCACAATCTTTATTCCATGATTGATTTGCCGAAGTGAATGGCAAAAGGCATGCCCGTGCTTCTACTTCAATCTTGACTTAATCCCTTTTGCCCGCGCAGGTCCAGGCCATGTACCCCTACAATGGCGCCGATGACGACGAGCTCAGCTTTGGCAAAGGTGACGTCATTTACGTGGTGGAGTTTCCCGATCCAGAAGAACAGGTGAGTGAGGGGGTATCAATGCAAATGAACCTGTCACAGTCGGTGGGTTTATTTGGCAGAACAACAAACCAAGTACTCCTTCGACATTTCAGTGACAATCCACGCTTTGTTTTCGCCGTTTTTGCGTTGATCGATCGTTTGCCGAAGTATTTTTCTGATGCAGGCATTCGTTCAGGAGTTGTAAGTTAGTATTGCAGCTTAACCAGACGCCAACTTCGCGCAATGGTTCTAGAAGCTTTGTCCACCCAACCTCAATATTGAGAAATGACCAGAAGCGCGTTTCTCCACACTACGTCATTCCCGGCGTTGCTAGGTTACATCTGAAATGCTTGCCTCAGGAACAAGTAAACATGGTTACAAGTTGTATTGTCTTTTGTCCTGGTTTGACTCAATTGTATGGGCAGGGTTTGATTAAGAAACAGAGGTTTTTATAATTTAACATTTTGACCGCAATCTTCAACACACCTGCTGTGTTCTTCAAAGAACATGGTGAGTTGTTCAATGAACCCGGTGTGTTCTTCAATAAACCCAGTGTGTTGTTGGTTCGCAGGACGATGGTTGGCAAATGGGAATTCCTAAAACTTCATGGGAAGACACCAGATCCACTTCCGCGATGGGGGTTTTCCCGGAAAACTTTACGCGCAAAATATGAGCGAGTACCGATTGTGATGCGTCAATCGCTTTGCTAATTGTGATGTAACAATATGCGTCTGTGTGAAAGAAGCGTTGAATGATCATTTTCGAAAAAAATGACGTGTTTAAAATCATATATTGCTATGACCGCGTTTTATGCATTTGTACATTTTTGAATTTGCAAGTTTTATTTTTCTGACCGACGGCAATATTGATTGCTCTGTAAATCGAAGTTATAGTAAAAGATGTTTCGCTTTTTTTCTCCTTTGAAACGTCCCGCGTTCGATTGTATAACATGACTAATGATTATGTAACCTCCACCCACCATGCCGGTCCACGCATTGCTGGAAGGTAGCGAAGTTGAAGTTGAAGTTGCATTGTAAAGTGCGGCGACCATTTAACAATGAACTCCGTGTCGCGCTTTGCTTTAATGCTAATAATTACTTCATCAGGCACAATGACTTATTTGTGACGTAACAAACTTATCTGGAAGCAATTGGGAAATGTGCAAAATTTTTCAAGTCCCAGCTTCGCAAACACCACCATTCTCAGCGATGTGAATACCTGGCTATTGTTGATTCTAGAACATCTATCTTGATCTTCCCTTTATGTGTTTATTGGGATGCACTCAATGTGTGTTGCTTGTTTGTGATTAGTGCACTTTTTGTATATTGGAGTTGAAAGAAAAGAACAAATTATTTTTAATCGCCTGGTGGTGCGACCTGAGCGTTTCTATCAATTTTGTTGCTTTGCATTTCATTCTGCATCAAAACCTAACGAGTATTATGCAAAGTTTGTTTCGTCATCCACGGGAATTTGTCTGGTTTGATGATTTTATTATTTACGTTGAAGAAAGTTGTTTGTTTTCTGTGTGGCTTGCTTCAGAGAATAATTAGCATGAAACGTTCAATATGAATTTTTGCTTTCAAATCAAGTAAAATTAATAACGTTTTGAATAAAATCAACTGTAGTATATCCTGATTTTGATCTCGACTTTGTTTCATGTTTACTTTATTGGTTTTGAAAGTTATTTACAACTGGTACTTTTTTGGTGCTTTTCCATCACGTTGCAAGGTTTTCTCGCTGTCCATTGTGACGTCATAAACGATTCTGCCATGTTTGTGCTGCAAGGCGTTGTTACGCACGGGAGCAAGTCGTCATGAACCAGTGTTTTTGTTTATGTCGTCATATTACACTGGTCTCGTGAATGCGGAGGCAGGATTTGAAAAGCGTGTATCTAGAAAGTATAAAGCTGCTGTTAATATTAATTGCACTAAATATCACAGATATATCGAACTAATGCTTCAATCACTACCACAGCGTGCTTGCTGAAGGGAAAGTGTTTCAGTAACAATTTTTAATTCTTATATTCCGGTTGTTGAGCGTGCAGGATTTAGTTTGAAAAAAGTCGCAACTTGTTAAAGTAAGCATCTGGCCGTGTGTTTGTAAATGATGGGAAATGTCTGTAGACTTCAAACGACACAGTCCCCTCCTTCGCGGTTCACTTTCAATTCCAAACAGGCGATCTGCATCCAATCGATTGTATTGTAATCGAACACTCTTTGCTTCATGATTACATATTTCAAGGTTGTCTTTTGTGTGCAGATCAAAATTTTATGTTCCAGGCATTTGGTCTTGTGTGAGGTGTGAAGAAACTGTTAGAAATAAAAACTTGCGAAAATTTTTTTTGCCCCGTCACAAAACCACCACAACAAGCACATTTTTATCAATTGAGTTGCCTTACATTGAGTCCCGCACTGTTCTGAGCACTGAGAATGCCTGTGCAGTGGATCCAGCAATCACTGGAACGTGCACGAAACTAAGAATGAGGTTTACTAGGAAGATCACTTTTGCAACACTTGACGTTGTAATCACATTGTTTTGGGTAGAAATTACGTCAGTTGTATTTTCTAAACTTTAACATCAGTCTTCCTGTAAACCTCGAGTTTCGAACCCTTCAACTTTGCGTCTCTGCGCTAACCACATCCTCAAAATGATTTCTGTTGCAACATGTTGTCATGTCACGAACACGTCATCTCATTGTTCTGTAATCAATGCGAGTGTCGAACCTTGCGTATGCGTCACAGTGACGTCATGGTTTGTTACGTTGCGATCGTGCGTTAACTTTTGAACCTTTCGCAATTGTCTTAATACAGAGGCTTCGCATGAACGGCTGTCGTGGTCTTTGCGTGGAATGAGGGACAAGACTTAAATAATTCATCGCAACTCAAAACGATTTTTTAATTAACTTGAATTTGTTTTTATGACATCCCCATCTTAGCTGTTAATTTGATGACCTTTGGCATAAACCTTTCCAGGGATTACAAAACTGCATAGTTGTGGGAGCAGGCAAAATGTTGGGGGTTCGAAGGATTTTTGCCCAAATTTCCCCAAACTTGTCCGAAAACAACTCAAAGAAAATAACCTCAAAAAAGCGACTGCATTTCAATTCATGTTGGGCGCATTTTTCCAACTCAAGGCACTTCAAGCACCATTTTGCCCAAATTTCACCGAATCCCCAGACTTCCCCTAACTTGCCCGGAAAGAACTAAATAAAACATGATCTCCAAAGAAAACGTCTGCACTTTGATTTTGGGTACCATTTTTGTAAAATCAAAGCACATACAGCAATTTTGCGAAGGTTTTCACACATTTTGCCCAAATTTCCACATTTTGCCCGGATTTTCACCAAATCAAAAGTTTTGGGGCTGCGGTTGTACCCCGCCTCCTACACAAGTGCAAAACTGAATCCAGGTTTTGTTACAACTTAAAACCTTGCCGAGATGCAACGCAACAAAGTAACGTTGTTACTCTTGGTGAAGGGTTAGTAACAGTACCAGGCCCGTAACAAGGGCGGAGGGGGGGGAAGTCCCCTTTGAGAAAATGTGTTGGACATAGTTTAAAGAATTTGTGCTCCTCTCAGAAAACTCTTCGCCTCCCCTGGTGTCCCAAGCTGGTTACATGCCTGAACAGCACTGTTGACAACAATTTCCACGAACGCACCAACTGACCGTTAAGGAAACAACGTTCGGAGCCCGAAGCTACTTTGATTGCAACGACGCTTTACAATCAGCAGAACACAAGTGGCGCTAATCAACCACCTCACAACAATCTAATGTGGTGTTCATGTTCCTGCAGCTACAAACAAACCGAGTCAAATGATACCAGACATTGTGCAAACTCAGTCGTAGCGCAACAAGGCCACTGTATTTGCAAAGCGCCATCAACAAACACCAAAAAAATACAAGGCCAACTGTAGTTATTAAGCACCATCAAAACACCATAAAAATACAAGGCCAACTGGATTTATTAAGCCCTATCAAAACACCATATGAAATCAAAAAAAGCACAACCTCATTTCGAAGAATGGCTAAAATAGCTTTTTTGTGGCATGCGTAAATTAAATTACGTCCTGTTTTCAAATATTTTTAAAGACATTTTTCGCCAACTCTGAATAGCAACGTGTGATTGACCTGGCAACGCCAATTCATGTTTGTGGAACATGACGTCAGACCAAGTTAGTTTGTGTTGAAACATTCGCGCAAACTCGCGGGTTTGTTTTTGAGTTTGCAAAAACAATTGCCCTGATGTTTGAAAATTACTCATTTTTACCTGTAGCCTATTCAAAATGTGTGGTAAGAATAGCCAGGGGCGCACGCAGGGGGGGCTGAGGGGGCTAGAGCCCCCCCTTAACGGAAATCGCCTAAACACAAATTTGTTGCTGACATTTGTTAAAACACAAAACAATTCCGCACATGCATACATAGCTCTATAGAGATTTCGATTATAACTAGTGGTGTAGTGAACTGTTACCTTGTTACGTTACGAGTGTTACATTTCAATTGCAATAAGCAAATCGTGCTAAAACTACAGGAAACCCTCGCTGAATGTCGTTTTTCGATAAAGACGTTGCGATTCATGAGTCATAATGGCATTGAGAGAATCCACTTCATACATGCTATGACGTAAAAACTCTGCACGTGTTGCGCAATGCGTTACGATTGGAGCTGTTCCTCCTGTAGTTCGAATTTCGGGTACCGTGGTGGTCAGAAGAGTGCGAAGAAAAATGGATAAGTTTGTAGTCGTACAACGCAAGCGGAAAAGGAGTTCGTCAAAAGAAAGAGAATTTTGCAAAAGAGATAGAAATGGCACTAGCTAGTGCTCAGAGTCTGCCAGTCAAGTATTCAGGAGTGAAAATGATATTGGTAACTTCGTTGGAGTTCCCCTGACTGATGCTGATCGACGAAAGGTATGGTTTAATTGCTGGCCCCCTCCTTCAGGTTTCTCGTTTCCATATGTAACAGTTGGTGCTCAAAATCGAAGTTTCCAGAAGCAATGGTTAAACGAATTTACATGGTTAGCGTACAGTAATATTTACAATGGAGCTTTTTGCAAATGGTGCGGTGTGTTTGCTCCTCGGACTGTCAGTCGCAGCGCAAAACCTCCCGGCTCATTAGTTTCGGGACCATACTGCAATTACAAAAAGGCAAAGAAATATGACAATAATCACCAAAACTCTCACTGTCATATATTATGTGCAGCTATGTTCGATAACTTTGTGCAGACAGATGCCGACAAATCCAGAGATGTACGAAATGCTTCAAACAGCAGTCGACAGAAGGCTGTCGAGGAAAATCGAAATCGTCTTTCCCATATCATCAGAACTATTGAATTTTGCGGTGGCCAAGAAATATGGGGCGCCGTTCGTAAAAATATTATATCTGACAAATTTAGCATAAAGACTGCTATCTCTGCGCATATTTAGCTATCTTTGCAGAGAGATAGCAACCTCTGCTCGTATTTAGCTATCTCTGCGCAGAGAAAGCTCTCTGCGTGCATTTAGTTAGACTGCGCATAGATAGCTATCTCTACGCGGATTTAGCTATCTCTGCGCAGAGATAGATAGCTATCTCTGCGCGCATTTCACTATCTCTGCACATATATAGCTAAATCTGCATGCATATATAGCGCTGAAGCGTGTCGGAGGAAAACATGGTATCCTGTCTGAAGAAAAACTTGGTGTTTTGTTTCAGTAATCCAGACAAAAGCTAATCTACTGCAAGGCATGAATTCCCTGGCGTCATATAAAGCTAGGTGGTTTCAGGTCTAAATTATACTGGTTTGATAATAACATTGGTTTGTGCAGACGATGGGCTACAGTAAACTTGTGGTGGTGGTCTCAGTGTTAATGCCATTTTTTGCTTAATATTTCAAAGAGGATCTCGTCAAGTCTGACCATTCCAACTGTTCTCACCAGGCGCAGCTCACCGCCTCTCAGCACCTTCAGGTGCACAAAGAGAGTGCTCTCACAGAAAGAGGGCGTTGAAAGCAAAGTGCTCGCTTGGAGACAAGCACTGTTTTGTAAAAAGAAGAACGCTGTCATAGAAAAAGCACATCGAAAGGAACTGCTCGGTTAGGCGTTTTGCCCGAAAATAACGTTGGCAACACACATTACTTTATTAGTATTATCACAGTAAGCCCTACTGCTTCGAGAATCAAAGAAACGAAGGATGCATACGCTCGTACATGTAATATGCTGCAATACCTAACCTACTTATTACCTAACATAACCAGCATTCCTGCACTGAAATGCGAAGTCACGGTGCGAGACTTAAAGCAACTCAAGCTGCAAACATAAGGTGCAATGCGTCCTGTTCAAAGAAAAATTTTATCTTCTTGTTCAGTGATCCTGGCAAAAGCTAGGCTACTGTATGCATCCTTCATTTCTTTGATTCTTCAAGCAGTAAGGTTTACTGTGACAATGCTACTAAAGGGATGTGTTGCCAACATTATTTTCGGGCAAGAACGCCTAACCGAGCAGTTCCTTTCGATGCACTTTTTCTATGACAGCATTCTCTTTACAAAACGGTGCTCATCTCCAAGCGAGCACTTCGCTTTAAACGCGCTCTTTCTGTGAGAGCATTCTCTTTGTGCACCTGAAGGTGCTGAGAGGCAGTGAGCTGCGCCTGGTCAGAACAGTTGGAATGGTCAGACTTGACGAGATCCTCTTTGAAATATTAAGCAAAAAATGGCATTAACGCTGAGACCACCACCACAAGTTTACTGTAGCCCATCGTCTGCACAAACCAATGTTATTATCAAACCAGTATAATTTAGACCTGAAACCACCTAGCTTTATATGACGCCAGGGAATTCATGCCTTGCAGTAGCCTAGCTTT
>Ga0210059_1015976_pt1 | contig 10875 bp, 7 predicted proteins | sample Ectturendosymbi2_FD_188042 | JGI IMG/M metagenome (GOLD analysis project Ga0210059, IMG submission 188042) | Ecteinascidia turbinata endosymbiont from Florida, USA - Sample 2 (SPAdes) (version 2) | ecosystem: Host-associated > Tunicates > Ascidians > Unclassified | place: Key West, Florida... | reverse complement strand
AAAAGCAACACAAAATTTTGTACATTACAAATTATTTTGTGAACAAAACTGCGCTCTTCGTGTTGCATGTTCGTAGGCGAGAGGGGTGAAGAACCTGCAGCCCGCGGGCCACATGTGGCCTGTGTGACTATGTTATGTGGCCCGCGTCGGAATCTTCGTTAGCCTGCACCCAAAATAGAACACAGCATTGCGTCGAAACGAAAGTCCGGAAAATAGGTAGATACTTAGAATACGTCAAGAGAAGTCGTTCCCGATGTTTTTCTCCTTAATCTCTTACAAGTAAAAAGCACTGTACAATTGCTGTATTTTTCATCATGAAATTAGAATTTTTTTGTGGCCCGCCCGTGATATTCCACGAATCACGGGTCCTGTGATTGTAAGCGGTTTTCCCAACCTTGGTTTTGAATTTGCAGTGCAGGTGCTCTGCGATGCAGTCACAAAGTTGTTCAACCAAAATTTGTGGTACACGCAAATTTTATCCAGTAGAAAATGTTTCTTGTTTTTCTTCTGTTACTTCTAAGAAAACCAACCGAAGTGTATGGGACATTTTTAACACGAAATGAACAAAGAAAATTACAAGCTGAATGCAACTCAAATCTCCTACAAACAGAAAAACCTCTAATCTTCAAATCAAAGAAATTGTATCGACGCTATTAGACAACCTGCGCTTATTTTCATTAACTTGAGTGAGACTAATCCTTCTACAATCGTAAATCAAGTTTGACGCTGTCGTTTTTCCATTTTGCAAAATTACGCTACTTTTTCTTGCGTACAAATTTTCAGTTCAGTGTTAATTGTTGAAACTGATCTCAAGTCACTTGCAAAAGGAAAATCCGAAAATGATGCGGGGAATAAAGAGCTTCTATAAAACCTGACTCCTCATACAGTTTTTCCGAACAGAAAACGTATGCACTTCAACAAACTCTGTGACACAATCAGGAAATGGCCTATTTGATTGACCTTTTTGAACCCTGGTTTTAAGAAGACAGAAAGAGAGCTTTTGCAGCATGCATCGGCACTGCTGAAAGGGTTTTCAAGTTATTCTGATGGGTAAGGAAATATCAAAAATCCGGCCACCTGAAGCGAAACGATTCTCATAAACTATCGCTTGCCTGCTGAGTTCATTAAACCCGACGTTGGAAAACTATACTGAGCTTTTGTCTTTTAATTGGCGCGACGACTTAGCGACATTCCGCGCAGTTAGCGACGGTCGTTTATTGCCGAGAACCGGCCCGCACATTCCACAGACGGATTTACATGAAGCGGTTACGTGAGTCAGTCTCTAAAACGACGGTAGTCGAATTTGTTCTGGGTCCCACTTAATAAGCTTATTCTAAGCGCCTAAACGCTGCTACCTCGACCGCAATCTGATTGTGACGCGGAATTTGACCTCACTGCTGGTACACTGGCGATGCTGCACAGTCGGGCATGCTGTTGCCAATACTGTCACTCTACCGGCCAAGATGAAGAGTCGTCTGCTGAAGTTCGCACCAAATTGTGTGCCATTATATCGGCGCCATTTTTTCGTTTTGAAAAGAAACTCGAGCGCAGACGTTGAGTCAACTGAACGAGCGTGAACTGTGCCCGTTGTACGAGCGCGAGCAGGCACAAGTCTGCGGGCGCTGGTGCACCGATTCGCTGGAAGAGGCTTGGGGCAATAATATTTGGCAGCAAGAAAGCATTCTGTCGGTAAAATATTTTTCATTTTTTGCGGCAAGACTCACCTTCATCCGCAGATATTTGCTTCGCTGATTTCACTGGCTCCATCTTGGCCTGCTTGAGGCCACACGCAACCACAAGTACATCGCGACGTTTACGGCAAGCGTAAGCAAATCAATCATATTAATCTTACGTCCTTCGAGCAAGGCATTGTATGTGCAATTTACTTGTACTTACAGATTCATAAGCCAATTTTGTAAGAAGTGTTTGAAAATTTTTCGATAACGTGATGTTTTTTTGACAGCAAAGTTGATGTCCCCGCAAGAAACTAGGAAAAAACATGTTGTTTACACTACCATTGCTAAAGTCATACATGGAAGCAGTGTAATAATACAACTACAAGTGTTTCAAACCAAGTTTAAGAGGCGTTGTTTCCACGAGGCTTCAAACTATTATTCAGCAATTGCATATGCAGTTTCCTATAGATTTTTCATCATATTTTGTTTCGGAAGAGGGGAGTCGGTCAGATTAAATGAGAGTTGCTGCCTCTTGCTGCAAAACTGCAACCACCTTGCAGTTTGAAGTTATGTGTGCCACGATAGCACAAGATTATCACATGGCATGACAAAGCACCAACAAACGTGGCGGCACGCTGCCAAGCGTTGTGCAGCAAAGCACAGCACCGCTTGAAGTAAATAACTTACAGAAAATAAGAGATACTGTATCTAAATAGATAGTTTCATAAATACTGCATGGGCTGATATCCGTACCATCGTTCATTTTGCAGCCCAGTCTGGCACAAAACCCGTGCGGACCACATCAAACGACGACCTTCTACTCCGATAAATACGACCATATCACACTTGTTTTCAATCAGATTTACTGTAGAAGTAACTCATGAGGGTGCAGCTTATTTCAAAGCAACCACAAAAATGTCTGTTAAACTCTGCTTTTGAGTAAGTCTGTAGCAGGTTGTTATCACCGCGCAATTATTATTTTGATCTACTACGGCTTCGAAAAAGTGCAAATGAAGTAAAAATGCACAAAAATACCTGTGCTGAGTGCAAATGGATACAGCCTTTCGTCATATATTTGTTCCGAGTGCTAGTGTGTGCAGCACAAATCTTGAGAAAAGAAATTTGTTTTTAAACTGTAAGTAGCACTGCACGTCGTGACCCAGTCGTCTGTGATGCATATTAGCTGTATACGTAACAACGCCGTTAATAAATCTGCGATTTAGCGATTTTACATTATAACCTCACAACGTACTATTGAAAACATAACTTTGAGAAACGGCAAATAAACTTTTCAAACGCAAGTTTTTACTTAATTACAACACTTAGCAACTTATCAAGCAAAACAGAGTTAGTGGTTACATGCCTTTCAGTGGTTCGTGAACCAAACTTGCTGACTTTTTAGAGTTAGTTGCAAGCTAACCTCGTTGTAGACGCATTAATGTGTCATATGTGGACTGCACTGATTTGTATGTTCGTATTTTGCAGCCGCAAAAAGAGATGAAGCATCACTTTTTGTGTTCAGATGAAGCCCATGCTTTCAAGAACCTGTCGCAGCCTACTGCGCAAACGGTTTTAACTTCCTGATTATCACAGTCTAGCCGGAAAGACAAAACAGCCGAAGACCAAGTGAAAAATCTTGATATTGTTAATAAACAACGCTAAAGCAAGTAATATCTCAGGCGTTTATAACCGACTAGCCTAAAGCGAAATGGGCCATGTCACAGCCAGTTGACGTAAGCAACAGCAATTATAGGGAACAGTCAGCAAGTTTGTGCAAACATTTCAACCTGAGACTGGTTATCTTTGTTGATCTTGCGTATTAGTCATTTTTCAACAAGCGATGCAAAGTTTACGACAGCATGCTTATCGGCTTCGAGTGAACTGGATGCAAACCTGGTCATATCCTAAAAATCTTTAAAGATAAATGAGTTGCGAGGACAAGTGAGTGTTTTGCTTTAACGACTATTTCTTTAAAATCGGATCATCACATATGTAAATCAATGACGTTGCAAAGTTAAGTGGGATTGTCTTGAATTATACAAGACAGAATAGAAGAAACACGCTAATAGTTCACTGAGTAATTTCAGACATCACCAACCGACACACTTTTTTCCTGAAAGCACAAAATGAGGGGTTTTGTCGACTTGGAGCGCGGCCCCAAGCACACGACGCACTTTCTTGGACCTGTTTGGCGAAACGTGGGTAGTTCTTGCAACGAAGCTTGGTCAATCAAAAGTCCGCATGTAAGTTTTGCAAAGTTCGAACTGGGATAGGAAGCAATTGCGCCGCATGTACAAACTATAGCGATTTGGTGCCTAATTTTAACCTTTATCAGATGGGAATGTTTGTAAAGTCGTTACATTAAGGATGGAACTCACGACCTTCAAGATCAAAGTTGTTAGTGCAATAGTGAGGTAAGCAGTGTTTCCTAAAACACGGCCATCGAGAGTCTTAAAAAATGTTTTGAGAAAATGGAAAACGCAACTCACGAAACATGAAGCTAAGGGCTATGTTTTTAATGCAATGATAGCATGCCACGTCAAAATCAGTAAAATATCAAAACTGTCTTTTCTGTATTGAGGAATTTTAGCAGTTTCCACACTTTCGTATATGTTGGGAAAAATGTCCAAAATTTTAAAGTTTTGAGGGTTTCCTGACAAAATGGTGAATTATACTTAACATTTTGCTTCCGTCACGAGATGCTTTATATGTCAATCATATAATACTTGACCACGTGAAGGAACCCCTTAAGCATGGTATCCTACAGGGATCTGTCTCCTGGCACCCTTTTCTTCAACATCTACATCTCTGACCTACCAAACACCGTCTCCAGAAAGTATCCATATGCCGACGATCTAGTAATCATGCATGATGATGGAGATCGGCAGGCAGTGGAAGGGGTGCTGAGCAAGGGCATGGCAACCATAGGTGAATACAGTACCTCCAGACTTGGAAGCAAAAGCTCAGCACTACAAAAACGGTGTCAGCAGCCTTCCATCTTAACAACAAGGAAGTTAAATGTGAGATGAAAGTCAACTTCAACAATGAAATCCTGCCCTTCTGCCCCGAGCCCAAATGCCTTGGAGTAACGTTGGACAGGTCGCTCACGCATCGCCGACACCTTGAGTGAAATCGAGATACCCATTTGTATCCGCTGCACAACAACTCATCACTTCATCTGACGGTAACAACAGAAGTGCTGCGCTCTGAGCGGCTCACCAACAGAATGCAAAGTGAGCGGACAACCCTACAAGACTCCACACTTTCATCCCCGACACCGACACCCCCCAGAATGACCCTCCCCACGAACAGCGTGGGTCCGGCTTAACCGCCTCCACACCGGTGTCGGACGTTTCCGCTCCTGATTGTACAAATGGGGTATGGCTTCCTCTGGGGCCTGTGAGTGTGGCACAAAAGAATAAACCGTCGACCATGTTGTCCTCCAATGTCCAATCCATCGACCTCCTCGTGGACTGCACGCCCTGACGGTTCTGGATGATGAGACAATCGAATGGCTGCTCAACACTTGCCCCGAGATCTAGTGCGGCCTAGCAGTGGTTTTGAAGAACTGTCTCAAAATAAGAAGGAGATGCTGTTACTCAGGTTTGGCATTCATCGAAAAAGTTATTGTTCAGGCAGTCCTCCCAACTCCGCTAAGTTGTAGAAATTGGCTTGAAGCTCACAAGCGTAGTCTCACCAAAACTGCACTGTGTGCAATTGTTAAGGTCTGTGACCAACTATCAATCGTTTTATTCTATATCTAAAATTGTTCATGTAGGGAAACGGACTACAGTATACTTCGTAATTGACTTGAGCTGTTCACGCACTTCGGCTACAGGTATCGCGATAGCCTGTGCACTGTTTCGTAATTGGGAGAATATCTATCGACTGTTGAATACATTCTAGTCAGGCGTTTAGAGCCATGTGTAAACCCGTAACCAGCCAGGCCTTGCACAGTGTCTTTCAAACTCGGCGGAGAGGCCTCAAAACAAATTTTATAACCAATAGTAAATTGTGGCTTACTGAAGTTTGTCAATCCGAGTATCTTGTAAAATATAGAATTAAGCCCGAATTTGGGGTTAGGCCCATTTAGGTGACGTATAGCCAGTGGGATAGCATAAAATGGTGAATAAGGCCAAGGACATAATAATGTTCACCTTAAAAACAACCTTTCGAATCTTTTCGCCTGTTCTGCTATTTACACGACACCTAGCGTACACAACAGAAGTCAACAGCATGATGTCTAACTATCTCATTCACAGCTTTAGAGCAATGCGATAAATGTATTCAAAACAAATTCACATTTTGCTATTACTAATTAGTAAAACACATTTCTAAGAAGGTTTTTCCGTGCTGTATGTGACGCGAAAGTATTTTTCATGACTGCTAATCACTTATAAATATTTTTGGTCAAGTTGAAATATTTTTTCATATTGCCATATTAAACATCGTCTTTTTAGTGATTTTTGTAAAAATTTGGCATGGAAATCTTTTTACAGGATTTGCTGCCTGGAAATGACTTGCAGCACAGCAATAGCATGCATTATGTTTGCATGAATTACTTAAAAACTATTGAAACCTTAACAATCTTGTTGCCGAAAAGCGATTTGGTCGAATTTAAATTTCCAGATGTTTTACTATCGTGGCTAACGCTGAACTGCTCTCAAAGGTTATGAATGACCTTGATTGCTTGCTGCGTTTGTCCTTGACACGAACTCGTTGCACCGTGCTGCATGCAGCAGCTACTTCCACTCCGAGCATGGCTGTTGATGTATTTCTTATTCGAGGCTCACGCATTCGTGGAAGGGTTAAGGACTGTGACACGTAATAAGTGCTGCGTCCTCGCGTCATAATTCGTATGGTTTCCACAAGGGCTTTAAGGTCAACCAGAGGTTGCGTAAGATCTCGTAAGGCATTTATTATCGATGTGCTGTTGAATGAGGTGCTTTTACAGGATGCGGTTACCTTTACTGCTGTATGCTGCTAGTTGCCTTCACAGATTAACCATGGTATGTCGAAGACTGTGCCGAGCTTACATAGAAATCAGTTGCATTCTTTTCTGCATCAGCTGGGAAGAGACGTGATCTCCATGTTTGTCGAGACTTTGATAAAGAAAACACATTGGCAAAAATTAACGTTCACGCTGGGTCCTAATCAAAAGTAGTGTTTCTGAGGAGAGAGAAGGAGCATCACTTTTATCGTGATTTCACCTTTAATTCTTGCTGTTAACTCGAGATTTGCTTTTGAAAATTCGACATTTATGGAATTCGGTATAAATCAGTACACAGATCAAGCATGGTTCAATCGCCGATTTCCTTTTTAGAACATCAGAGTCCTTGCTGCGCAGCGGTTTCTGAGAAAACCTAAACTACAATAAAGTTTACGGTCTTCGAGTTGTCCTACACCTATAACTTTTCTGGTTTGTCAAAGAGAGCTTTTTAAATAAACGTAAAAGCCTGAAATAATATATGTAAAGAAAACAGTTTACTTGTCTAAACGTATGTTTTGACGTTTACTCATAAATGTTCTATGAACAAGGCAAAAGCTAATGAAATCAATCAAACCATGTTGTATGTTTCGAATAAGTCCTTTGTCAACATCAGCAATATCCAAGCAAGAAATACTGTTTTGATTATTGTCTGGCAAAAGTTGTTTTTGAAATATCCGACGTGTATTAATTTAAATCATGTTTTTCCGTTGCTGCTTCCAATACGACTTTGCATAACTTTCAAACTTAGCAAAAAAACAAGCAAGTAGTCATTTTGTGCCGGTAATATGATATGAATATTTTGCACAGCAGCGTAGCTTCGACAAGAAAGACACAATGTTGCGATTTCTAAATGGACCCGCTATTGACCATATACTTGTTTTTCTTAGAATCTGGAGAATAAAATTAAACTAGAAAATGGTCATAGTAACAAAAGTAGCTTCAAATCTCAGAAATGAATAGCTAAGAGAAGAATGATCAGGAATACATTTGGTCAAGTACTGTATTAACCCACTGCGTCATGTTTACCAATATTTTTTACTGCCGTAAAATATGCATATTATCATACAAGCGTGTCATAGATTGTCTTAAATTAACAAACGGCAACAACCACAATTATTGCGTTTGCGCTTTTTAGATTGTAATCGCAGTGTATAAGAAGACGAGAACGAGGACATTTTTGGCTACCAAATCGAACATCGCTCTCAAAGCTTCAAGACTGTGCTTATCAGTGGGGTAGAATATGCTTATCGCAGTCACGCGAAAATCCAACCGTTATGTCAACCAAAAGTCTGTGAAAAGTTTTTAAAATCTGAAAATGCTCGTACATTATCGAGCAAATACTTACAAAACTCTGAATCAGCAGTACTGTAATGAAATTATAGCATTTTCTTGACTCCAGTAAACACTCTCGCTTTAAAAATATACTGTAGGTATTTGGAACTAATACAAAACATCGTTTGTTCGTAAATAAATTTTGGACCAAACATGAAGATAATTGGGATAATAACACTAAGTTTAAAAATAATTAAGTTGACCTTTAATGCGAATGTCGTGTTCAAGATTCGTTCCCAAAAACCCAGTAAAGTTATGCAACTCTCTTGGTGATATTTTTCACTGTCGACTGTGCCAGTTGCTGTTAAGATTTAAACTTTCCTGGAAATCATGTGTCAGTCGTATCAGCGAAAATATGATGAACCGACTCCCACGGGACAGTTCAGCAAGAAAAGCTACTGGAGGTGAAAAATTTTCTTGACCTTTGCTTTACCTAGATGTCACGTGCTGACTTTAACAAGGAAATCGAGCAGCACCGGCGCAATGACAGATGACGCATCCCGCTGCAATTCCGTGAATAAAGTCAATCTTATAACGACTGGTTTTGCGACAGCCACGAAATACAACCAGATTAAAATAAAGTACGGTTCTGTTCAATGAAGAGAACTCAACGAAAACCTCACAGAGTTACAAAATTATAGGGTTTTGTGTAAAACAGCACCTTCAGTCCAAAACGTAATTAATTGCTCCAGGTGGTCTCTCATTAGCACAACTTTGAAGTTCTCTGTGAAGCTCCTTCGCAGTTCTAGCGAAAGACGACAAGACTAGCGATGTGTTGCTTGCAAAATACGTTGTAACAAACTACTGAATAATTTATAAAAACGATAAACGAATCATCTGGACGTATATCAACCATTTTATCTTTTCTGAAAGACCGCGCAAGGCGCGTGTTGACGTCGTCGTGACAAATGACTGTTCAAAAACCGACCTTTTCAGTTGTTTTTAAACGATAGTCTCATAGGCGTAGCCAGGGGGATCTGGGGGGCCATGCCCCACACATTTTTAGAACATACACTCATTTTGTGCATAGAGAGGCTGTATCCCAAACAAAATTTTGTTATACGCCTAAAATCAAACATTTTCGCCCCACCAGATATTTTTGGCCCCTCCAAATTTTTGGGCTGGCTGCGCTACTGGATAGTCTGTTGTCAAATGATACTACATGATGTTGCAAGAATGTGTAAACTGCAAACTTAGTTGTGAGGCACTTTTTGTGGAAGAGATTGGAAGCTGAAAAATTCGTGCAATATTTTGGACCAAAATGATACTGCCTTGAAAGTACCTCCCGTTTTACATCATTTACAAGAATGATCTCACAGCATTTGAAACGCGCATTAACTTATAGAAACTGATGCAAGCATGAAAAAGAATGTGTTATTTTTTTGATTCATGCAAGCAGTAGAGCAACCGTCTGACAGCAAAACTCTGTTTTACACTCTACCCTTGCTCGAGTTACGCATTTTTGACCGAGTAATTCATTCAGCAGAAGTGCTGTTGGATTCAAACTTCAGAAACTTTTTTTAAATGTTTAGTGCTTCTCTTTGGCTAATGAAACGCAACGTTAAACATTTATTCACGCGGCGTATGAAGCTTAAAATCACCTTGATCACTGCACGTATCAAGCACAAGACAGGAAGTATAGGCCAAGTTCTTTAATGCTGTACGAAACCCTCACAGTTGTTCAGCGAGATAAGAGCGTAGTTTACCGCAAAACATAGCACTCGACAAGACAATGCACTCAGCAAACAATTTCGCTGGTGCATTGCAGCTACTGGTGCTGTGAAACTTGATCATGTTGCATCGATGCACCTGCCTCCAAGTACAACTCAAGTGGACGCTTTTGTGGATACGGGCGTGACTGTTTTCATGCAAAGATACTCACGACCTGTTAACATGGCATGCTATTCTGCAACACAGTAACGCTTTTTAAACAGACAAAAGATGTAGGCCAAGTTATTCACATCTAAACAATTGCAGCAAATATTTATATCTTTTGCAGGTTGGACTGTAATCACGTGCGTTCTTAAAGATCGGAAAAAGGGAAACTTAGTTTCGCATCTTTTGGCAACAACATTTAGTAGTTTTTGTAAAAGAAATGTGGTTTTTGTGCTGTTGCTGGAAACCTCGGTCTAAGTGGTGGAGTCAATTGTAGCAGAATGTAATTAATTACAGTTTAATAAAGTAATCTTTACTTAATTATAATGGCAAAATCTTTTCAAATCGAGTAATTTTAATTGCTTTAATTCACGCCATAGGCGGAGAAACCCGTTTTGCTTTGTCTTCTGCAACATGCTTGTCCGAGTGCTGCCCACAAGAAAAATACATTATTCATAATGAACGGTTTTTTAACACTGTTGTATTTTCACTATTACGTAATTAATCTCCAGACAAAACCATTACATTCATTACTAGCGGAGCACAATACTTTACATCATTTTTCATCAGAAATGTGAAGAGGCAAAAGGTGTTTCATTTTTACCGAAGCAGATTATTACCATGAAAATTCAGCATTACCCTACATGCATGGGCGTCGGAAGGGGCCAGCAGGGGAGGCCTTGCCCCTCTGGATTTTGAATATATTAGTAAAAAAGGTTGTTTTCTTAGTTTCGAGGGTAAAAAAACACATTTCACCACTCTAGGCCCCCCTAGAAAAAATTTTGGAAAAATCCCCTAGTGCCCCCCCCGGAAAAAATTATTCCGACGCCCATGCCTATATGGCCCTGTTTTTATTCCTTTGGGCTGAAAATGTGCAAACATTGCCCGTTCGCAAGTTACATCTCAAAAGTCAAGAAAACGGGCCTTCGGAAATAATGAAAAGTAGCACCACGTCAAGGGGTGCCGTGATCGTTAGGACGGGAGTTACCTCGGATTGACCCT
>Ga0210059_1015975_pt1 | contig 10875 bp, 5 predicted proteins | sample Ectturendosymbi2_FD_188042 | JGI IMG/M metagenome (GOLD analysis project Ga0210059, IMG submission 188042) | Ecteinascidia turbinata endosymbiont from Florida, USA - Sample 2 (SPAdes) (version 2) | ecosystem: Host-associated > Tunicates > Ascidians > Unclassified | place: Key West, Florida... | reverse complement strand
AATGATTTAACTGGTGCAAAGGCATTTAGTTCTTTTGAAGGACAATGGGGTGATGAAACACAAGCGCAAAATCTGGCTAAGAAATTTAGCAAATGGTCTGATGTTAGATTGCTAATGCAGCTTTTCAACAGAAGCAACTTTGAAAAATACGTCAGACAATTTTCGGTTGTGTGTAACAAAAGCTAAAACTTTCTGTTTGATCAATATCATTGTGAGATGATAATTCCAAGTTGTCGTCATGTAGCCATGTTGCAGCGAACTGCAAATGTTTTGGCAGTTTGGAAATTTTGGAAATTGCAAACTTTGACTATCGTGAAAGTTATGCAAGGCAACAACTGCAACAGTCTTGCAACAATAACTATTATCATTTTCTGAATAAAACATAAAGAATAAATTTCAACAGAAAATCTTTTACCTCGCTTATTTCATGTTGAAATGCATGCATCATCAAACGTGTTATGCAAAGTTGAGGGTTAAAGGAATGGCCACTGCGTAATTTCTTCGTAGAAGGTACAGTGGTAATATCAAAAAATGAGGTACGTCACAGTACACGTTGTTTCGATAGCGTAATATCTTTCATGTTCAAAAGATTCTCTCATAAATGACCTCACTTTCCCTTTTTACGTTTGTCTACTTAACAACTGCTCGACCATTTATAAAAGTCACAATTGCCGACCTTCAATACATAGACTTCGTGCAGATTTGCTTTTCAGCGTCTTTCAAAACTAGTTTCACCTTCCTGACCTACTTTTTCACCTCTGAGTCTGGACTGACGAGCAACCCCCTGACTGTTTTTAGCAAAACAGCGACTGCGGTCATCATATTGATTGATACATAGTTGCTTATAGTTGATGGCGATTTATCGGTAAACTTTTGTTGCGCAGACAACCATGAGCACTGATTTTGACACTACAGTGAACAATTTGCATTTGCTAAATGTTGCACCCATTTTGATGTTTTCTTTCATCTACAAATATATTTTTTAAACTTATCTAAAGTTTTTCTAAACTTACAGAAAATTAGGATATGTCCTTTTATGTGTAGCTCAGGTATTGCGAAATTTAACAAATATTTGAAGTAAGGACCAGTCCACATTTTAAGCTACATAAACTTTTGACGTCACGCAAAGGTCATCCTCTCATCCTTCTCAAGTCATGTCTCGACTCAACAGAAAGATTATCTGTCTTTAACAAACTGCTCACACTTTTTAACTAACTGTTTGCGTCAGCATCGTAACAATATGGTTTAACGCAATATCAGTGGAACTTGCGCCAATATGTGGTTTTGTGGCTCGGGAAGTCCCGAACGCGGTTGCAGCGTAATGTCGCCATTGGAAGCCACCGCACCGCGGGAACTTCCAGTCATTTCGGCTTTATAAGCGCAAAACCTACCACGTACGTGGTGTGCTTCAAAATGGCTTGAGAATATCTGGTGAGTTAAGGTGAGCATGAAACACTTGTTTGACATATTCTGTTAGAAACTGCTTATAGATATTTTCGTTGAAGTTTTTTAAAAACTTAAAGCTGCTTTTCTACTTGAAATAATTTACAGGTTTAATCAAGTTCTAATCTGTTATATCGCGGTATCACACCCCAGAACTGTTTTTTCAACCTTACTCAGTGCACATATAGATAGATTTTTGAAAATTGGGAGCAATTTTTCTACGTGGTTAATTGAAACACAGAGGATCTTCCATCAAACCTGCCGTTGAAAATTTGATTCAATCAGGAAAATGAAAAGCAAGTTTCATCATTTTTCATGGCATCTGCTTTGACGAGTTTAAACATTGAAACTTTTTCTTGCAAAAAAGCAGTTTAACTTGGTTCAGATCAACATACGTAACGTAAAGGTTATGGAGTAATAAATGTTGGACTGCTTTTGTTTAGAAATTTCCACTTAAAATAATAAGTCCCAATTTTGTTTAAGCATTTCTGTAAAAATCTTGTTACGAGCCACGTCAGCAGATCACGCAGTGAACGCCGCATTATACCCTGGATTGACCACTCACTGCTCTGATTGCGAGGCGGTCAATGCAGTGCTAAGCTGTTGCTGCACCAAAGGAGATAAAATACATAAAAGTAAATTATGGGTGTGAATTTTGTCAAATTGCTGTTAAAAAATATTTCGAAAACGATTCAAAACTAAACTTTGAATGATATCAACTGACATTATTCTCTTATATTGAAAGCCAGTGCTGGAAAAGCTCAAAAACATTTCTAGCCATTGATAATAACCGAAGAGCCATATAAATTTAGTTGAAGAACGCAGAGTGAAGTTGCTTCAAGAAACGACAAGGCAGTCACAGTTTTGTTGCTGCACGAAGCATGGGAATATACAGTGGTTAAGTTCTTTTACGTCTGGTTAAACAGAGAAGAAATCCATATTTGATAGAAAGCATCGCAGTCGCAATCCTCTGATTTTGAATTACTTTTGTTTTCTGAAGTGTTTGATTACACGAAGTGTTGTTTGAATGAAACAAACAAGTCAAACATGACAGAACGATTGCATTAACATTCAAACAACGTTTGTTTAACTTTTTCTTTGCAACATAATTAAGTTAGAAAAAAATGACAAAACGCATTTCAATGTATTTGAAATCCATATTGCTCTTTGTAACGCCTGGGAAAAGGAATATTATGTTGAACTTCAAATACTTTTCAAGCGTGTTGCTAGGATTAAAGCATTTGACCAGAGAGCTTATGCTTAATCCTAGCAACACCTTCAGTTGTATGTCTTGTTCCAAATGTCGGTGATCAAGCTGTACGTTAACTTTGAAATTTGGTAGGTAATTTTTAAAAGCGGTAAAATTTTAGTTAAAATTTTCTTCAGCACGCAGTTAGTCTTAAGTTTATTGATTAGTCTGGTACAAAAGCTGTAGACTCTGATAAAAGCTTTTTGTATCAATCCATAAGCAAGTCATCACTTCCGTACTAGTGAGTTTCGCAAAATACGTTTGTTACGTGCTCATTCAGTTCCAAGCAGCACATAACTTAGGATGACGTGCGAGGATTGAAAAGAAACGAGGATTCCGTTGAATGCTTTTCACTGATGGTCTTTGAATGAAAATCAAATTCTGGCAGGGTCTGAACTATCACCCTTTTTTCAAATAATGAATCAAACAAATTGTATGAACTTGAATTTCACGGATTTGGTCCACCTCGCTTGATTCTTCAAACTGCGGCAGCGCCCACGCAAAATCGTACCATTCACATTGGTATGGAGAAAATACACCTGCGAACTTGTTAAATAGCCTGCGCTTTTTGAAAAGGGATCGACAAAGTATTTTTGGCAGTCATTGTGATACGCAACGTCTCGTTTCAATGTGTAGCAATGCTAGAAAAATTTTAGTCAACCCCAAAGTTTTGCCGACGAATCTTTCTTGATTTGTGGCAATGCTTAGCAAGATTTCAAACGTTCAGTGAAAAGATATTGCTTTCTGCATCGTTGCTTCTACAGTTTAAGAAAAAAGTTTTTGCAGGTTTCCTGCAAAAAAACAAAATAAAAAATATTCACTTTTGAAATATCTCGCTGGCTTACTTTTTGACCGAAGATTGCTCAATATTTACGTCGTCTGAGGTATTTTTGTTTGAAAAAAGATTCTAACGATTTAGATGATTGCTGAAAAGGGTAAATGTCTAATGAAGCAAAGACGGTAAAATAGCCGAAGTGAAACGTTTTGATACGAACGAAAACTTAGCTTTAAATGCGGTAAAATATTTCAACCTTACCCAGGTTACTTCACATATTAAGAAGCACAGCTTGAAACAGAAAGTTGATTGTCAAGACAAAACGGAAAAATTTGTTTTGATGTTTTTGGAATCACAGCAAACCGAAGTTTTGTTTCACACCGCAGTCAAATTCGGAATTGAGAGAAATTGCTCAATTTTCAGTTATATTTGAAGCTTATTCGATATTTTTGTTCTTAGCTGAAAATGGTTGTAGGCTAATATTAGCAGATCTTCGTGCTGCTTTTCTCTTTCGTTTAAATTCAGAATTTTTATCAGAGTATATTTTTAGTGATGAAAGTTAAAGCAGTTAAACACGTTCTAATACTGGCAGGACCTGTATGTTTTCCGGCATGGAATATTTGGTCTAGCTGATGACTACCGATTATTATAATCAGGTTAGCGCTGTCGGAAGAAATGTCTCCAAGTGTAGAGGTGGAAGCCTGTTAAGCTGCGTTACATATTTCTTTGATGTTTATCACTGAGTCACCTTCTACCTCATGTCAGTTTTCATAATTTCCATGAATCATACTTTCAACATTAGCACAGCGTTCGTCTCAGCATCCATGAAGTTGTGTATTTGCAAAGGTTGCATGGATGGAGGTGAAGAGAAACAAAACCAGGGTAATTGCGCTGAATGTGCAAACAGTGGTGAAAGAGAAAAATGCTTTTGAGCAAACAACGTTTTGAGAAGTTCAGCCTCTGTGCGAAGTGCGTCAGCATTTTGCAACAATTAAAATGTGTTTTTTACTCGTTTACGTCTGGAGAAAAAAGAAATCGGATGTAAATCCTAGTCTTTTTGAAAAAATGTTGTCATTCCTGACTGACAAGAAAACTCGATCTAACTAACGTTGTTTTAAGAATGAGTCAGAACAGCGCAAGTGGTCACTTAAAACTTGCAAAATTTTATTTCCGCTTAATCGACGTTCGTTTACAGTCTTGTCGGAATCATAAAAATTTAATTGCAGTGATCGCCAAGCGACGTCTGCATCGCTGCCTGAAGGCATTTTTCATAGATATATAGTGCAAGAAATGACTGAAGCGCCGCACCTAGACAGATAATTGTAGCGCGTGTTGCAGTGATGGAAGGAATTGCCAGATATGTGATGAAGTCAGGAAGTAATTGGAGACAGGTGTTGCGTTTATCTGAAAATGCAGCTGCTTCGTATGATGATGCTAAACTTAGAAGCGAACGTAAAACAACGTTTGCAAAGAAGTAACTCACTAAGCACCACAAATAATAATTTGTCTGAGCAATAAAAAATTTAAAAATCATGCTTTGCATAACGCATGACACAAAATGTTTATAAGAGCTGAGATTTTTAAAAACACTCTTTAGTGTGCAGATAGCAAAGAAAACTACAGCTTCGTCGATTTTTTCAGAAAAAAATCTGCTGGCCTTTTGTTCTTTTCGTCCGCGTGAGATAAGCAAAGTGTTTCACTTCACGTTCGGGTTGTTTCATTGGAGTGAGATGTTGAGCAGCAACGCATCAGTGCATTTCACGCATGAAAAGTTCACCTGAAAGTGAGAACCTTCCAGTCAAACACAAGAGCTTGGGAAACATTCAAGAAAGATACCTTAGGCTAAGTCTCGTCCTCGTTTGAACAATTTTTCGCCACTCAAATTTTCTTCACCTGCTGCTAGTCTCGACTTAGTGTGTTTTTTCTTATTCGTAGTTTAATGGTTATAGCACCATGATGAACACTAGAGTTTGTTTGGTGATAATAGTGATCACTGTGGTGCTACTCGCATCGTCGAGTGGAAACCCCCACAGAAGGCGGAAAAGCAAAAGAAGAAAGACATGTGACAGTTTTAAACAATTCAGAAATGAAACAAGCGGACTATGTCAAGACTGTACAATATGTACTGCAGGTACATCAACCTTTTTATGGTATTTTGCAGTTCTATGTGAGAACACACAGAAACAGGTCAAAACTTTGTTAAACCAGCCCTTAGTTGCGCTTTCTGCAGAATCCGGATAAAAAAATCTTCAAATTTCTTAAAAGAATAAAGTGGAATGTAAAAAAGTGGGGGGGGGGTTCAACGCTAATTAGCTTTGAAGCACGTCTGTTTAAAACTGCATTAAAATGTGTGAATACAATTGGAAAAAGAGGACATGACCTAAATATTTGATGTACAAAACTTTACGATCGATTATCGCTTAGTAGTAAAATCGATTTCGATTACTCCTTTCCAGTTGATTGTTTTTGACAAAAACGTCGGTTTTAATTTCATTACATTTTTCTCTGTTCAAACAAATTTCATCGATTGCTTCAACATTTTACGAAACACTGGTTTTTGAAAGAATAGAGCTGCGAATTTTCGAAACTTGGCTTTATATAATTTGTAAATTTGAGCTTTTTGAAAGCAATTTTAAAAGTTAATCCCTCGTCAGAAGAGAAATTGCTGAACAGGTCGTTAATTTACAAGGAACCTGTTCGTTTCCTATAAGAAACTCGTTCACACTCTTTATTTGATGAAGTGAAACGCTTTTCCTAAAATGTTACGATTTAGCAAAAGTAAGCAGCGACGTATCTAAATCATAAGGTTCTCAACACCATTTTTAGTTTCATTTGCGTCAAGTTAGTTTGAGATTATTTCGTATATTTTGCCGGGTAGCACTGGCATTTATAGTTGTCTTTGCAGTTTTTTTGATGAAGAAAAGGAAAATGAAATGACGATTTTGATCAAATTTCTTACAAGTAAAAGAATTTACTCTGTAAAGCAGACATTTCCTTTTGTGAAAGTTCCACGTGTTTAGCAGCTCTTTGCTTCAATCGTAGGAAGTGGAGCTCTTCATCCTTGCAAAGCTTTTGATGAACATAGCGACACCGTTTGCGAGCTATGCCTTGAGGGGTCGACCTATTCAAGTGGCAGATCACATTTTGGAGCTCCTTGCTACACATGCACGAGATGCGGAGGTCGAGAAATTGTTAAAGCTTGCACGCCAACTAGCGACACTGTTTGCGGCGAGTGTCCACTCGGTAAGTGGAAGCATCGAGCGGCAATTGCTTTCAAGCATCAAAGTTATGAAAAGTGGTTACGATTGTTGTCAAGCTCACCGTCAATTTGTCAGTCCTACATATTCATCATTTCAAATCAAAATATGAGTTTTCGTCATACCGCCGAATTTGTTCGCAAAATCTAGTTTAAAGAATTTATGTGGCAAAATCTTTTGCGAAAGCTTTAGTTTAAAATTAAAGTTTACATTTTTTTCAGTAACATTTTTTGCTGCATATTACTTTGAACCTTTGAACTGGCAGTAATGGATCAAGGGACCAATTTGGTGCAATTTCCCACTCTCCAAAACATTCATTGCGTCCTCTAAAGTTGCGCACTCTTCGCTTCTGAAAGAGCAAATGCGCACAGGGTAGAAGCCAACGCAGGCGTTGCTTAGAATATGCTGGTTGAAAAAACAGATAAAACCATTTTGCTCTTGGCGTTTTTTACGGGTAAAATACGAAAAAAGAAGAAAAAAGAGGACAGACACAGATTATCGCTGACGTGTTATGGCGATATGCTGGTCGCAGAAAGACCGATGACTTTTTTCCTTTTAAAATAAATAATTACAAAATTTCGGAAAGTTTGTTGCTGCTAGTGGACCACGGAAGAATTTCTGAAGGGCCACGGCCTGGCACTATTGAAATTGAGTGATTTTTGCAAGTTGAACATTTTGGTGAAAAGCGTCCTTAGGTCGTGAAATGAAAACGTCAAAATACACTCTTTCGTCATTACGCACCCTCTCTTTGCTTATTAATCGGCCCACATGCTTGCAAAGGTTGAGATACCATGCTGTAAAGCCTCCACCCTATTGCAGCGTACCCCAACATCGCGTTTGTTGCGGGACGAACAGTCAGACAAATACGGCTCCAAAATATCTTGTTTAAATCTGCAGCACTCAGCCAGGCTATGGCCCACAGGTTGAGAAACCCTGCTTCACATGAATCAAGGCAAGAGTTGAAAAATGATTTTTAAAATTTGTTTACAAAAGTCACATTAAACACAAGATTTCAAGTCATATATAAGGTGTGCCAAAACATCTTTTTTTCGTTATGATATTTTTTTAATGTTTAAATGTTAAACAGAGATGTTCAAATCGTCTTAAAACAAGAAACCACCCCATGTCTAATAAAATACAAGGAGTCAGCAATACTGCACAGAGAGATTCGCGCTTCAGCCCTGAATGCTTTATATAATCTATCATAAACAAAAGAAACATGTTTCCTGTTTTGCGATTTATAAATTTTCATATTCTTTTTGTGCAACTGTTAAAACAAGTTGACAATTATAAACATTATTGCAGGCCTGTACAACATCCAACCCGCGAGAGCTTTTTTTGTGGCCCGTTAGAGCTTCCTCCTGTAATTAATTGTCGTTCCAGAATTTTTTCCAGACTACTGTACAACGAAATAGATTTTTGCAATCCGCAAAAAAATTATGTTGATCAATTTGGCCCTTCGAGCTTTCTGAGTTGTGCAGGCCTGCATTACTGTGCTGATATTATTTAATGAATCTCAAGGTTATTCATATTAAATCAAGCCAATGTTAAACAATGCTGTTGCAAGGAATTAAAGAATTCGCGCAATGAGTCAAAAAATGTAAGGTGAATGGATTTTACCCGTTTTGAGATATCACCGTTATAAATTTTTAATTTACTTGTTTTGAGACATTGCTCTTTCAACAATTGCTACAATGTTTTTTACAGGAACATACTGGGATGGAACCTGGGGGCAATGCAGGAAATGCTCTTATTGCTTCGGCGATTCTGCATCCAGGAGTTTGTATTTGACAAGTGCTTGCATCAAAGATCAGATTCCGAGCACGCACTGGTGTGCACGTCTCAGCAACCCTCCTTATCATGCTCCGAAGCTATATTCGCAGGTTCTTTCAAATGGAACAACTGTTTTCTATACAGGTAAACTTGGTGGCTTACTACAAGAGTTTTATATATCATGGTCATAAAAGTATGTACAGCTTAACAAAACGAGACCAGCATTTAACGCTTGATAAAACAGGCATTTGCGTAGAAAAACTTTTGTTTACAAAAGAACCGCATCATATTAAATAATGTACGTTCGAATATCTGTAAGACTGCATCAACTGGAAAACTAATTCTGTGGGCTTAAATATGAGGTTTCCTGAAGCATGGTTTGCAGATAGTGGATTTTTGGAAAGTTAAACATTGCTTAGTTGTCACATCTCTGATCCGTCATGGTATTTGATTTTTCGAAAATTGTGCAAATTTTCCTAAAAATGAAAGTTGATTCTCCTGAAACGATCAAAGTTGTGACAAACTTGCTGCAAGGCAAGATGTTAACCTGCAATAATTTTATTATTTTCTTAAAAACCAATTACAAACAGGCAACAGAAAAAACTGTGCAAACGTATAGTTCTATTTGTGTGGAGCTAAACTGGCAACCGCTTTCAACACCTTTTTAGTTTATTTTTTGTTAACGAAATCCTACGGAGTGCTTTGCGTCCAAACAGATTTGGATGAAAATATTCCTGACATCGCTTCCTCTAAATTTGACAAAGATGCTCTAGCATATGAAGAATTCCTGGAGTATACGTCGATCTCTGACCCGGGGTCTGATGAAGATGATGATGGTGATGACGACGATGATGATTCCACTGAAGAACAAGGGTGGCTTGACAGAATTGTTCTTGACACGGACGATATCTTATTTACCGAAGCACTCAAAACTGTGACTCACGAACCTACAACAGATGAAGTGATAACTTGCTCCTGGTCCCCAACCATGCCCGTCATCTTCATTCTTTTCGTGATTATCACTTGCGCGGTGGTAGTTGTTGTCGCATGCGTGGTGATGTATTATAGAAAGAGAAGACAGTCTTCCGCTCAGTATGAGCCACTCGCAAAAGACTATGGAAATAAACAATCTCCAAGAACTTGCCGTCACGATGATGAACCATTAGTGTGTTAATGCATATGTCGTCGAGATGCACAAAGGTTTCAGCATTGACAAGTGCCTGGTCTGCTGAGGTTATTATTGGTCAGAAGTTCAACTCGCAAGCAGTGTGTGACGAATTTTATTTTTATCTATTTTCCTTCTTTCTTCAGTAAATTTTCATTTTTGTGTAATTTTCATTTAAGATGTTGACGACAAGTAAACTGCTGATGCTTTTCAAGCATCTATGCTGTTGCATTGGAATAAATTTCCTTTTTATAGAAACAAATCATTGTTATGTGAGGTCACTTGCTACGAGTTGATACAAATACAACCACCACAGGACTGATCTTGCAGATAGCGCCTCCCAGCGGGTGAAACAAGAGGAAAACGTCCAGTCGAAAAAAATGACCACAACATTTTGTGTTTTTGTTAACTTAGAACTTTGAAAAAATTATGTTTTTTGGTGTTGCTTTTTCTTGGGCCTTCATCCATAAACGTTGGTGGGAATAATGTGTATATGAGCGACTTAACGCAGTTTCACTTCAGCGCGAGCTTCGACTGACAGTAATAGGTTTGTGCAAAGGTCAGGGATGACGTAGCAACCTACTGCTTCGTCGCGTTCTTTTGTTTTTTTATATATCAAGGTAACTATGTAGAAACCCTGGCGATGTCCCTTAACTGCACATTTCTTCAACTCTAACAAGGTGCTTATGAGACGCAGTTTACAAAACATGCAGCCGAGACACTATACCCAAGTATTTCCTGGATTTTTATATATTTGTCGAAACTGGAAGTGGTTACCGGCACGTGTTGCCAAAACGTTGCTGCTTCCGTAACGAAAAGCTGTTTCATTTGATTTATTCATTGCAATGCTTAGATAGCGTGTCAACAATTGGGCAAATTCAACCAAAACATATGGCTTCCCATTTGATATTGTTATTTTTGGTGCATTTGTAAATAAAAACTAGAAAAGAAAGAACCGTGATGTTACAGTGTTTTAGCAAGGCCTCCATGATCATGACATAAATCAAAAATTTCAAGAAATCATTTTAGCGTCAATGGCCAAAAACACCAATGTTTGATGAAACCTGATCACAGCTTAAATCAGGTTCAATTTGGATAAGAGCTGAAGATGCCTGGTCAACTTTCTCTACAGTGCATTCTTGATTCATTGGAAAACCAGCCAAATTTTAAAACATTGGTTGGGTATATAGCGCATACAGTGGAGAAAAAACAT
>Ga0210059_1015973_pt1 | contig 10875 bp, 5 predicted proteins | sample Ectturendosymbi2_FD_188042 | JGI IMG/M metagenome (GOLD analysis project Ga0210059, IMG submission 188042) | Ecteinascidia turbinata endosymbiont from Florida, USA - Sample 2 (SPAdes) (version 2) | ecosystem: Host-associated > Tunicates > Ascidians > Unclassified | place: Key West, Florida... | reverse complement strand
CCGCATCCGCTATTTCCTTCAAAAAAGGGCGGCGCTACCCCTATCGCTCCTGGAAATTAGCTCACTACAGTAGCTCGCTACTGCCCAGCTCTGCATATATGGTCATAGTACACCGAGCGTAAAGCATGAGTTTTCGTGCGACAAAGCAGTTTGCATTTCGCGTCGGACCGTGATGTATGTCTATTGTTTTTCTGTTAATATAAGTTATGCCCACAGTGTGTCAGAGTGGTAACTGTATTGTCAACACTAGCCATCTGCTAGTCAGTACAAGCGTGGAGACATTACAGGACCCTGATCCGTATTCGAAAATTTTGGAAAAGGGGCGGAGCCAGAGTCTGAAAATGTGACTCCGACCACCTCTGCTCCTCAGGTGTCATCAGAGATGAACATTGGACTGGTCTTGAATTGGATCCTGACAATGACGTGATTTTATGAATTTGGAGTGGACCCGGTGACAAGCGAAATTTATGACCTCTGCGAAATTTCTGACCTGTTTTTGATTCTCAGTTATTTTGCTTCTCAGAATAAAGAAATACAGTTTGGCAATTACTTTTTTGATGTGTGTTGTGTAAATTAAAACATTTTGCTTAGATGTGAGGTACCCACAACAAGCTACAGTGTTGTACGGGAATCACTTCAATCATTGAATATTTTTGGACTTGGTCTTTTACCTCAATTATATTTATTTTCTCACCCTAACCCAAAACCTAACCCGACACACTTACCTAAACACGAATCCCTAATCACCAGTTTTCTCAGGATATTTGATATGCAGAATATTACTTTGTGCACGCGTACATGGAGTGAAGTCAGAAATTTCGCAAGTCTGAAATTTCGCTTGACACTGGAAACCGGATCATGTTCAACACTGCGCTCTTCGCTGCTTTGAGAATAACATTTTCTCGTTGCGCTTGACCTACTTCTCCAATTAATGAGGAATCGATGATTCATTTCATTTCGCTGTTTTGGATTCAACGAGGGTTAGCGCGCTTGCTAAGGTAGTTGTAATAGACGGTTATATGAAACAGTAACGTACAAATCTGATGTTATCTGATGTTGAAAAAGGCAACAATCTGATCTTAACGAGACTGACCTCTCCTCACACTCGACACTGAGCCAGCTGAGTGTGAGAGTTAGGTTGACAAATTGTGGTTTGGTTAAAGTTTTAGGGGTCGGAAATAAGGTTTAAGTCAGAGTTAGATTTGAAATGTTTTTTTTTCTATCGGCAATAATAGAAGCTGATCAGTCCAGTGAGTTTTATAATTCGTCTCACTCCGTGTTGTCTTGTTGATTGCTGAGTGAATAAGCGACTCTGATCAGTTGAGTTAATCATCATGAGATGATGTCGGTGATGATGATCAGTTCGGAGTTCCAGCTTAGCAAGTAGTGTATTCAGCTTGCACTTGTTACTCACTATCCCCACAACATGATGCATTATTTCTGGTCACTTCTGACTTTGTGGAACTTCAAGTTCTTGCAGAAACATTAGAACTTCTCATTTTTTAGCATTTTTCGTAATGTTGCGATCGGAAATCCCGAGCGGCATGTGCGCAAAGCTTCGCACTGTGGCAGCAAGTAACAATAGAGAATACGCGCCACGATCACTCTATTATTGCTTGTTCGCGCTACGTATATACTATAGGGTGTTCTTTTTCGCGCACATTGTGTTCGTGGTGAACCGCGCATTTTCAGCGCAACGCCAGTGGAGTGGTTGCAACAGTAATTTGGGGTCAATCCTAATTCAAATTACTATTTTCAGCTACATTTTTGAAATAGTAATAGTATTCAGTATTCAATAGTATCGGATGCTTCCGTCATGTGGTATAGGTACAAATGTCATGGGCACCCAAAAATCTTCCAGTGGACCCCGGTTGGGACCACCAGCTCCAGTGGACCACTGGCTTTAGACAGCTGCATGATCCATGGGTTGGGTATCACTAACAGTAACATAGGTGACAGAATCGGCTGGAAACATGATATAGTGATGGCAGTTGCTGTAACTGTGAGCCTCCTTTTCCCGATGTTCAAATGTAGAGTTAAAAATGTAGTTTTTCATTCCTTTTGTACGCCCATGGATGTATCACAATTATGGTGTAATTTAAGGAAGTCATGTATGCAAAGATTGAATGTGGCATATAATTTCGGATGCAGAGCTCCATCCAACCTGCCCTGGAGAACGAGTGCTAGTAGTAGTACCCAACAGGTTCAATGTAACATTCCTACGGCTTGAGGCTCTGTTACGAAAAATATATACTACCTGTTCCTCAAAAGACGAGGAAAATCCAATAACATTGGTTGCATGCTTTGATACAGTCAGATTGTTTATATTATTCGTCCCTATTGTTTGAACACTACAATAACATTTTACTCTGTGAATGAGTGATTGAACTTTGCAGTGTTTGTTTGATTGATGGCATGTCATGCCACAGTAAATTTGCATTTTACCTTGACACGACAAATTAGGAATTGGCGTCCTCCTACTCTGCAGTAGTGTTGTAAGAAGTGTTACTTGTTAGCTAACATTAGTGTTAATAATCACTGTGTCTGTAACCCTACTATGGTTCTATCTTCAATGCAGTTGCAAAAAGTGTCTGTGACTCTGCGATTCCGCCAGCTCCAATGTCTTATAAAACATTATGTTTTGTCTGTTTTTATAGACCTGCATTCTGCAGAGTGTGTGTGTTTATACTATGCACTCCGTGTCTGGTCTTAAAAAATAAATTTTAAAAAATAAAAAATTTAAATGTAGTGCAGATACGCTCGTGGATCTTGATATTTTATTTGAAACCATATTAATATGCCACCGGTAACGTTACAGTAACACATGATTAGAGTGCAGTTATCTATGTAGTAAATGTAAAAGGTAAGCTAAACTTAATCCTATCTGGAGCCCTAAGGCTAACCTTAATGCTAACCCTAACCCAAAAACGTAAAGTTAAGAAAGTTTTAAAAAAAGTAAAGAAAAAGTGGTCCCATGAATTGAAACATGTAATCACTACTACTAAAGGGTCATTCCATGTCAAATCATCCAAAAACAGACAATTCTAAACCCTACCCTTTCAGAATTTAATGAAATTTAGCATACATTTTGGCATACCCCAAACCTCAAATCTATAATTTTTCAGTGATCAGATGATCGGTTTCCGACATATGGGGGGTTAATTTTTTGAAAATTTTGAGAAAATTAAAGGGGGCGCCCAACTTCAAAACACCATATCTTTTGAACTAGTGGTCCAATCTAGAAAAGTAAGGTATCTTTGAAAAGGGGAAAAAGCCAGGAATTCAAATCTGACATCATTTTTATGATTTGAGTAAATTTTGGAGTGATGACCTTTTGACCTGTATTTTGACCTTGAGATTGACTCCGTGGATCAAATTATAAAATTCTGATCACCATCTGATATCGTAGCCCTATTTGTTACCTACAACATATCAAAAGATGGAATACGTAAAATTTTTAGTTTTTGAGTAATAACAAATTAAAATTAGCATATGTAGACAGTTTTCGTTAATATCACGCAAATAAAATGCAAAGCATGTCTTCTAAATGGCATCATTTTACCATGCACAACCTCAATGCCAGGGTTAGGGTTACAGTTTGTTTTTAGGACATCACAGAAGGTCAAATTAACATGGCAAAACTATATTCCCATGGTGAAATGACAATGTTCAAAAGTTATGTACCCAATTCAATGTATGCTACCTACACCATATGACAATATGAGATGTGTATTTTGAGGTATGTAAGGTTGTTAAGATGTCAGTATCGATAAGTAAGTTAAGTTTTTACATTGATGTCAACCCCTGTAACCAGAAAAAGAGCATCCTACTAAGCAGAACATTTCACTGGTAAGAGAGAATGATATAGAAATGTTGGCATTGCAAAGTAAAATTTAAGTACACCGTAGCAATATTGCATGAAACAGCAGTCAAGCATGGGCACTTGGCTCTATCAGCAAAGAAGCTAACGATGAAATGGAGGTCTGAAAAGGCGGCACAGAAATTGAAATATTGTATTGAGAAGACCTATGAAGTTGAACTGAAGTCATCTGCCTCAGCATTAGAAGAGAATGACAAAGATTTATGGTTGTTTTGTGCCATGTTGGAAGAACCGCAAGCAATATACAAAAATCCACTTGTATAGAACATGTTCAATTTTTAACCCAATCTCTTTTCACCACCATAGAAAGGACAGTGAAAGAATTTGGTGTCTCAAACCACCTTGTGAAAAAAGCTGAGCACTGAACAAAGAAAAGGGTATTCTAAGAGAGTACTCTAGGATTTTTTCACCATGCTTGTCACGCACAACCTCTTTTTCCTTTATTCCCAGGAATTATTCAACTGTTTTTCATCTTTTTCATAGAATTCAACAAGTTTTTGCTTCAGCTCAGGTGGCATTGCTTTGCCCTTGTTCTTGGTGCCCTTTTCTAGAATGCCCTTTTCCTTATGCTCTGCTCGTCTTTACTGAGTGGTTCGAGGCAGCAAATTCTTTTTTTTTCTTTCTGTGGTGAAGGAGGATTGGGGTCAAAATCACAGCACATTCTGTATAAAAAGTGGATCTTTTGATTATTTCTTGCAGTTCTTCCAACATGGCATGAAACAGACATATATCTTCTTTGTGGTTCAAATCTAAATCTGAGTCAGATGACTGCAATTCAACTTCATAGGTCTTCTCAATGCAATATTTTAATTTCTGCACTGGTTTTAGAAGCTTTTGTTCCCCCATCGACTTCTTCCATTTAATTCTACAAGGAAAATGTCCTTTTAAAAACTTCTAGTGACACTATCAACATCACTGATATCCTGTTGGGGTGAATTGTATTCATTAGTTCTTCCTTTTCATGCTTTAGTACACCACCATTTGGTTCAGTAGACCCTCCAGGTTGTGCACCACTTGGCATATCTTTCATTTTTTTATTCAGTCTAATTGCACATGTGCTGAGTGTTCTTCATTAGGAATTACATTTGGAGGTGGATTTCACAGTTTCTCATAGCTACAAAGGACCCACAATTATTTTGTCCTTTGTTTGTTTGGATGAATATTAAATGGATCACTACAGTTTCTTTGTTGCAATGAAAACTTCTTAAGCAATTCTTTCTCATGATGGAAACAAATGGCTAAGATATGGTGTACTTAAATTTTTCTTTGTAATGCCAACATTTTGATATCTTCCTCTCTTACCAGTGAAATATTCTGCTTAGTAGGATGTTTTTTTTATGGTTACAGGGGTTGACATCAGTGTAAAAACTTAACTTACTCATCCATACTGACATGTTAACAACCTTACATACCTTTAAATACACATCTCATATTGTCATATGGTGTAGGTAGCATACATTGAATTGGGTACATAACTTTTGAACATTGTCATTTCACCATGGGAATATAGTTTTGCCATGTTAATTTGACCTTCTGTGATGTCCTAAAAGCAAACTGTAACCCTAACCATGGCATTGAGGTGGTGCATGGTAAAATGATACCATTTAGAAGACATGCTTTGCATTTTATTTGCGTGATATTAACCACAACTGTTTACACATGCTAATTTTAATTTGCTATTACCCAAAAACGAAAAATTTTACGTATTCCATCTTTTGATATGTTGTAGGTAACAAATAGGGCTACGATATCAAATGGTGATCAGAATTTTATAACTAGATCCATGGGGTCAATCTCAAGGTCAAAATATAGGTCAAAAGGTCATCACTCCAAAATTTACTCAAATCATAAAAATGATGTCAGATTTGAATTCTTGGCTTTTTCCCCTTTTCAAAGATACCTTACTTTTCCAGATTGGACCACTAGTTCAAAAGATATGGTGTTTTGAAGTTGGGCGCCCCCCCTTATTTTCTCAAATTTTTCAAAAAATTAACCCCCCATATGTTGGAAACCGATCATCTGATCACTGAAAAATTATAGATTTGAGGTTTGGGGTATGCCAAAATGTATGCTAAATTTCATTAAATTCTGAAAGGGTAGGATTTAGCCCATTGGGTGACTTGACATGGAATGACCCTAAAACGAAAGTCAAGTTGAGAACCGAATTGAAAACCATTGGACTTGGTACAGCAGACATAAACTCTGTCACTACGCTACCAGGTCAGTGCCCCTTGAGTGACAAACTCAACATTATATTTGAATGGCGTCATACGATGCGTATCCGTAGCCACTACCTTTAGTGATTGTCTCTTCCATGATGTGATTCTGACATGTATCACATTTAAGGCAGTGTATTTGAAACTTCATATTTGAAACATTATTCAACTGAACTGCCACCTGTAACATGACAGTAATGCACGACGAGAGTGCAGTAGACTTGGTAGAAACATACTAAATGTAAAAGGTTAACGTAAATCCTAAAAAACCCAGTGGCAGTTTATGAGGGGTGCTGCCTGGGCTACAGCCAGGAGCCCCCCAATCCCTGGCCTAAGTCTGTAAAAAATATAATATGTGAACAATACACAATATGCTGAAAAAGATACCATGGCCAATTGGAACTAATAAGTAGGCGTTCTGTGCTCAGCTTACTCATTGAAATTGCTTCGTTGGTATAAAAGTAGTTGATTCTGTGACGTGTGGTCTAGCCGACACTTACTAACAAGTTAGTACTCCAAGGTCTAAAAAATTAAAGTATTCCATCTGCTTGTCTGATTTTGGTTTCCGATGTGCATGCGGCAGTCCCGTCACCATGAGGGGCTTTGGTGAGTTTATCTCCCCCAAACAAAGCTCCAAGCCTCCCCAAATTAAAATATGAAACACTATAAATTAGTGGAATTTTTGTCATATTTGAATGTCAAGCCTCCCTTGCACAAACGTAAAGCCCCACTATTGAGAACTTTTTGGTGACGGTTCTGACATGCGGTATCCACGTCATTTGAACATTAGTCCTGCAGACAGCCCTGAAGGAAGTTGTTAAGTGGTGTCAAGCAGGCTCGTAACCAGGGGGTATGAAGCCCCCCTAGAAAAATTTTTGCCCCCCTTGGAAAAATGTGTTAGACATAGTTTCAAACTATTGGACACAGTTATAAAATTTGGGCCCCTCTCAGAAAACCCTCCTGGTGTCCCAAGCTGGTTATGGGCCTGGTGTCAAGTCTCAACAATGGTGAAAGTAATTAGATTTTTGCTTAGGGTAATAAATCATGGTATTATATTATAAGGCAGGACTGCCAGAGTTGGTATATACGCCACGTATATATCCTTGTGTACTTTCATGTATTTGTGTATTCTTTGTTACTGTTATTGTGATGCATGTTTGAAGTCTTGCGTGTGGGAGTGAAGACCTTACATGATACACAATGTCAGCTAGTAGTTTAATACCAATACCAATTCTGGTACTATTTACTTCAGGGATGCAAGTTTTGGACATTTTGGTACAAACTACTTTTATGTGAATCACCATTAATTGGTACAATTCTTGATAACTGATTTAAGACAGAACAAATGCAATAATAAAAAGAAAAGTTTGCAGATATCGAGTTACTTGAAACGTTAACTGATAACAAGAGATAAACCGTATCCAGCGCGTCTTAGTTTTCGTTACATATTGTTTAAGTACCGTATTTGTTCAGTTGTAAGCCGTGGCTTATAAAGTTTTTCTTCATAATTTCGTGCAGCTTACAATCAAGGGCTGCTTACATTTTTTCTTTAGCTTAGTGAACGGTCTAGATGACCCTAGTGTTTCCTTGCCTACGGTTTGTTGACCAAACTCTTTTCGTATTATCTTTCCTCTCCTGAGCACCACGTGCACGTTTGTCACAGGAGAGATTATGATGAACAGAATGTAGTTGTAGTGCTGTGAGCATCATTACCAGGGTTGCCTACGCAAAACGTGCTGTACATGAAACTATCTCAGAGGCTTAAGTAACCTATGTTCAAGGGCGGCTTATTTTTTTTTTTTTTTTGACACCATTTTGCGCAACTTGTAATCGAATAAATATGGCAACTCTAGGCTTGCTCATGCTAAACTCAATGGCTCATTCGATTTACGACTTTAGTAAGACGTAAGATGTGCTTTTAGTTAAGAATTTTGTTGAGTGCTATTTTATATTCTAAGTGCAGTAGAAAAATAAACAGTTCAGTAGTGTTTTTCATAGTTAAAGGCCACAAAGATGGCGGCAAGTAAATCAGTCACAGTTTATTCAGTAGTGTTATGTCATATCAATGAATGTAGAGCCATATGTAATAAGTGAAAGTGAGTTTCAGAACAATTAAGTTATTGATACGTGAGTGTATGCTCTTGTTCTTATAAATATTCTTACTGATTTGTGTTTGAATGTGAACAGAAAAATGACATACTGAATTGCAACGAGTACAATAATTGTCTTTACCATTAGGGTGGGCCAAATAAAAACATATTTTTTAAATTCAAAAAAAGGGGTTCTTAAATCCTGGCAAATCAGCTAAAAACATCTTTTAAACTGATTTTGGATGGTTTTCTGTAACAACAGCCGTGCAACCACCTGACAAAGGTCACGAAAAGGTTAAATTTAATAAAATTGACATAACTTTTGATACACCTAGGCTACAAAGCTCATTTTGGTCTCAAAATATTCAGAAGTACCAAAATTATATCTGCTTCTTGAGAACATTTTTTCGTAAACCTAACATTATTTGTGTTTTTTGAAAAAAATTGATTTTTAACCATTTTCTTGCACATTTGTTTTATATTGCTGGTATTTAGTCACATTTTCAACATGTCAAACCTACCTAATTGCATTATCTGAGGAAGATTTATATGTATTTTGGGATAAGTATGGTTCTCTCAGTCATGCATAAGTTAGCAGCAGTGTTCCCTCTAAGATTTTCTAAGTCGGCTGGTGTCCAAAAAGTGCCGTCAAGATCAAAAGAAACTTAGGCGCCCTTTGCAAATTTTCTTAAAATGCGTCCATTTTTACCAAAAAACTTTTATTTTAAACCAGTTTTGGTGGATGACCAAAAAAAATACAAAAGGTCTTCACTTTTTCCAACACGTACACACGCAACATTTTTGATAAACGAACAAAAAAAAGTCATCACAAAGGCAATAAATAAAATCAGCGACATGCAAACTTCCTGGCCAAATGTGAACCTTTTTTATCAGACAGGGGTTGCCCTGCATACGCCCCTGAATAACTGTTCTTGTGTTTGTTGTGCATTGCTTACTGTCGCACTAAACTAGTTGTTTTCAACCTTTTTTGTACCGCAACCCATTACAGCAACCCACTCTAACCCAACAACTCTCATCTAAAACTCGAATAAAGCAAATGTAATACAGCTGTGTTCATGAAATATCTACTGTTGACCCCTCGAAAAATTGTTTATGATCCCCAGGTTGAAAATCACTGCACTAAACCAACAATACAGTCAAATTGAATCAGGGTGATGATACTGCGCAGTTTCTTTGCTTAAAGCTTTGTCAAAACATAACTCAGAAATCGAAACAAATTTTCGCCCTGGCCAATTCAGTCTGAGCCGTTTCAGTGACCGGACTTTTCGATCTTGGTCGTTTTGTTCTCGAGACATTTTGGTTAGACCAACGTTTTAAATCTTACATGCTTTTTATTGCAAACGTACTTGAATCAATGAAAAGTTTTATTTTAAAAAATACAAACATAATATAAGATCCAACAGTTAAACTTAAGTTTAATGCAAACATACTTAAATCAAGTTGGTATAACACCAACTAGTGTTAAATTTCACCTGTCAAACCGTTTTGTCACTTCGCTGCAATATCAAAGGGAGTTTGTATAACACCAGCTAGTGTGACATTTCGTCTACCTATATAATAATTTAAATAAACAAATGTTATCTTTTTTTATGTACAGAAATGTCGCAACCGATATGTCTCCAGACCGAAAAGTCAGTACCCTCAGAAATAGTGAGAAATTATTCAACCCAAATTTGGAAGCCTGTCAGGTGCTGTACCATTCCAGGTCAGAGTGGATCTGACAATAATGATGGTGAAAGGGTCATTCCACCCTTCCCTACCCAAATTCACCAACTGCACCGTGGGCCCATGATCGGCTGCAATGCCCGGCACTGAACCGATTAAAGAAAGTTTTATTTCAAACAAAAAAGATTTGGCACAAATCACTATGGCAATCACTGAATCGACACGGCACTAGACGTATACAGACAAATCTGAAACTGAAACGTCATGAATCACATGTAACAAACAATGATGAGATATAATGTTCTTCTGGGTCAAAATCTTCGTTTGCAGCTGACATGCATTTGAAGTCCAATGCGTGATGGTTCTTCGAAGAAACCTAGTGGTCATACGAAAGCTGCATGTCGTTCATATCGTTTTCTTTGGCCGTTATTTTCATTATAAAGCTCCATAAGCTTGTCAGATTTTCAACCGGCTGTTTTGTGCTGCTACAGTGCATCAATTTATCTAGTTTCCACGTTTAATCGGTTCCTAAACGACAACAGAGTTTAATGTATTTCGTCGACTGTAGAAGTGCGAAGCGTCTAGCTGTCCTGCATAAAATGTTCATACCTTTGTTTGGTTTTAATGATGTTCATCAAAGAAGTGCAGTCGCCTACACGTGTACTTAAAATATCTATTTATATCTGCATGCAAAGTTGTAACAAATTCCAAAAATTAATGGAAGTGTTTGTCAGGTTTAGACAGTGATCCTAACTACCAAAAAACCGTCATTGTTTCCTTGCTTAACACTTTGGCACCCGGCTAGTTTTGGAGATTTTCGGCAAAAAAAACACCTAAATGCACATGGCTTTGCGGATGAATATCTCCGCTCCTGTTCGCTCTAGCGACTCAGCGAAACTCTCAAAACACGCGGCCAGTCTAGTAGATTGCACTCGAAAAAAAATTTTTTTCTTGGGGGGTGCGGGTTGGCTGTGAGTAACGTCATAAGTGGAGGACTTTTAGG
>Ga0210059_1015972_pt1 | contig 10876 bp, 4 predicted proteins | sample Ectturendosymbi2_FD_188042 | JGI IMG/M metagenome (GOLD analysis project Ga0210059, IMG submission 188042) | Ecteinascidia turbinata endosymbiont from Florida, USA - Sample 2 (SPAdes) (version 2) | ecosystem: Host-associated > Tunicates > Ascidians > Unclassified | place: Key West, Florida... | reverse complement strand
AACTATAAATCCCTAATAAACCTAAAACCTAACCTAAAACTCGCGGATAACGTGGAGTAACAGTTTGAGTAATCAAAGTGTGTACGTGTTGATCTGTCTAGTGATAATGTACCTAAGTGATTAAATGTCGGGATGTTTAATTGCCTGCATGATTAACTGTCTAGTAATCAAATGTCAGTGATTAATGGTCGCGTGATTACAATAAATGACGCGTGATTAAAATATCTGTACACCGTCTGCTCTTGGCTGAACTGCTCCGAAAACGTACATGTTCTTCCTTATTATTCTGTCTAGATCTGGTAGTTCTGTTGTGTTCCAGTCTGTGATTCCTGCTGTGCAGGTCATTACTGGCAATGTGTGTGTGTTGATGGCATGTAGTTAATTTTGGCATTGTGACGTGATTTGCAGGTTTGCCTTTTCCCGAAGGTTGCTGTTGCTTTGCTATTGACGTCATCCTATTTGCACTGCGTGTTTTGTAGTATGCCTATTTATTTGAAACGTGTTTGGATGTCGAAATTTGTGATTGCTTCTATGCTTGGATTTTATCCACCCATTGTCTTGGTGTTTCCACGTTGAATTATCTGACTTGCGCACTTTTCTAGTCTGGTCTTAACTCCATGCAGATGTCTATTGTAAAGATACGAAGTGTTTTAATCAGGATTATCAGATCTTTTTTGTTTCCGGAGTACAGTTTCAGATCAGCCACGTAGAGAAGATGGTTTTTCGTGTGATCTGCTTTTAGCGTGTATCATTGTTCAAAGCTCCTGAGGATGTAGCTCAGTTGATTTGATGATTACACTAAAACGTATAGTGGTGACAGCGTATCTTATTTAGATATTGCTCGTTCGATGTTGATATTTTCTACAAACTGGTGTCTATCACACTAATCCACGTGACCGGATATTAATATTATTGACATTTTTTTCATTATTATCATTGTTATTATTCATTAGTTTCACAAGAACCAAAAGGCTTTCCGCGCAAACAAGAATGATCGTCCTAATATCGGTCACTTGAAGGGTTTTTGTTCTGTTGATAGCGCAGGTTACCGTGATGACTTCTATATTACTGCAGGCCTTCCTCCAAATACTCGAAAGCTGTTTATTTCTGCAAAGCGAGAGCTGGTCCGCAATACAAGTGGATGATTTCCGAAGGAAACTGCAGAGGAGGTGGAAATATGAGACAAAAGCGTTTACTCTTATGCGATTAATCTATTTTAATAAAGCTATAAATCATAACGTAACAACCTTTTTTTCCGAACAGTGTGGCAATTACCACAGCTCAAATTTGTTGACATTGCATGGACGTTTTGTCAATGTTGCAACACTGAAGATAACATTTGCATTAGATATTCGTAAAATATTTGAAACACACTTGCAATGAACTTGATTTTGTAATACAGGGTGGAAACTGGACTTTCGTTTGTTTGCATCAACGCATCGGACAAGCATTTCGGACAAAGCCCTTTACATTGCAAACGTTGGTAGAGCACCATGGTCTTCAAGAGTCTCGAGCAGCCCCCCATGTTGTGGTTACATCCGCAAATCGATGACAGTTTACTCACCAGGCAAGTCACTACGACAGCATCATGACCTTGCTTTTAGCATCGTTGTGCACGCGGAACACACTAGATTTCATTAGGCTTTTCTGCAACAAATCCTAAATAAACAGATCTTCCTGTAACACATTCTACAGAACCCTCTGAATAAGCCCGAAAATCCTTAGAGCGCAAAGTGAAGTGCTGGGTGTTGGCTCAGAGCGACTGGACTCCACAGCTGTGCTGGCATGTTCATGAAAAACGTAGACATATTGCTGAGAATGTCGAATAAATTCTCCGTCTTGTGATGAACTATTCTGACTCAATTTAAATGTTAAAACAAACGCTCGTGTAGCGACTCATTCTGTTGATAACAATATACTTTATAATACAGAATGAAAAGTGGGTTTGAGAACTTGCGTTAGGCCTGGTTTTCTGAAAGTTTTAATTTAGATATAAATGCCTATGAAAAATTGACCTATACATAGAGTAGCCTCTTTCTATGTACTGAGTGGGTTTCAAGAAAGTGCTCGCCTACCAATTCTTGTCAGGAAGTTATTGCTTGATTTTCTTTACACTTAACGGATTAGACCTGAGGTTAGCTTTCAGTCCAGTTGGTCGTTTTTAAGAGCGAACAATTTAGTTTTCAAAGTTTGCTTTCCAGCATGCTTCAAACTGCAACTGCTTTTTACTCAAGTGATCTTACGCAGAGTCCTCAGATTATAAAAAATGCTTCCTCACTACTGTTTGTTAATTGTTTTACAGTTTTAAAAATACAGAAAGTTTCTGTTTTGGGGGAGTTACTTTCCAGTAAAGTAAGGCTTTTGGAGAGCTTTTATTTCCACAAGAAATGAAAGCGACGTGATGACAAACTTACGATGATTGCAATAGCTTTATCAGACACACAAATATCATGTTGTGAAAATAACCAACTGGATGCTGCTCGAAAATAACAAATACTTCGTTTTCACCAATGTGACGGGCAATGCATTTTCTAGAGGTCATCGACGCAAGACGACCCGCATATCCGATCCCACCTCAAGGCGGACAGTCAAACCTTGGGGGTTTCAGAGGGACAAAAAAGCCTCCGTCTTCGTTGAACCGACCCGTTGCAGGAAGTTCTCAACCCACATCCAGCTTCGATAAGGAATGCTTAGACATGCACAACTTTTATCGGTAACCAGTTTGAAAGCTTACCAGCTGGAATTATCATCAAGCTGGCAAATCACAAATAGGATAACCTCCGTCATGTTTTGAGCGTAACAAGTTTAAAAATAAGTTTTTTTACTGAAGCAGTGTTGTCACCTGCAGAACGTTTTCTCTATCCGTTTTCAAGAAAGAAACGTTTACATTTATTGTCGCCAGCGCTCTGCACAACGTTCCAGCCCTGACCTGGAACCCGTCAATTGCTCACACTGCGAAGCTATGGGCAAACCATCTACTCGCGTCGGCCCCAGAACACCCGATGAAGATATCATCAAATGTGAGAAGAACATCCAACTGGCCGCATTCTGAGGTACGTGCTTGCTGTTGCAGTCATTAGTCGCAGGACATCACCGACAATGCTCTCTGCTAAAACCGTCAAAACTACAATTCAGAGGGGAACGCAGTACAGGAGCAGAGGTGTCGGAGAAAATATAGTATGGGATTTATCAAGCAGCGGAACGTCGGCCAAGGAGTCTGTGTTCCGTTGGTATGCCGAGATCTTCGACTACGACAAGAACAACCCGACGTACAGTCAGCCAGGAAAACCTGTTGGTGAGCAAGTTTAAATAATCGACAAAGAAACGTTTTCTTCCTTTAGTTTTGCAGGTACTGAAACAACGTGAGGTATTTGGATCAATGCCGACAGAGATGCGTTTAGTGTGAACCGTTGATTTGATACCTTTTCTACGAACACTGAAATGAATGCATTGATCAAAACAACATATAATATTATACTTTTAAAACAACAGCAAAGTAAACCAGACTAGGCGTTTACACTTGACGGAACGTCTGCTCGTGTTAGAAACCATGCATGTCAAAATTGCAATTGCGATATTCCAACATCAACCAGTCTCTTAGAGCAATTCTTCTTTCTCTGGTGCTGTTTCTACGGCATCGATTCCTAACACCTTCATCTGAAAGACATGAACCGTTTACCTTTTAATTAAGGCATTAAACCAAATGTAACCGTGAATTTTGAAAAGGCGCTTTTTCTGAACCGTTTGCTTGGCATGACGCGTCAAGAGAAATCTCCATTTATTCATTACAGCTGCTGTTTGCAATGTTTTTTTGTTTAAATCTATCAACAGGATGATGCCACTGAATTTGGAAAAGGTCTATCAATTGTTGATTTCTTAACGTAAAAATCTGCGTTTTGTTGACATTAAAAGGTAATGCGTGGTTGGTAATGAGATGTGAACTGAAATTAGTCGGGTAATGGTGCACGTCCATACTGCGAGTTTAGGCCTTTCACAATTAAGAGTGCTCAACGTTTCGTCCGTTGAGTCTCTACTAATGATTCTTCGCCGTAATGTTTTGGCAATAAACTCGTCGATGCTGAAATCACCTCAATGAAGAATGCTGCATTTACCCAAACCAGAAACAGCATTATTTTCAACGGGCGTTGGTTGCGCAATATTGTGATCCAAATACAACGCATCTAAGCGAACACATACAACTGCAGTATTAGGAGTTGAGCAGACAAAATATGTAAAATAATCTTTTAAACGTGACCACGATCATTAAAAGGTGATTTGCGGTTAGGAAAGCAAAAGATTATCTTTTCCAAAAAGAGTAGAAAATATTGTGCGGCGCGGCCGGAACCGTTGGTGAATCAAGGCTCGAGATAAGATCTCAAAACAGATTTCTTGATCTGGAAACTGCGTCAGTAACGGCCGCTCCTTGCGGACTTGCCTGGCTTTGGAAGAGCATATCGCAGGATCTAATCGCTTTCGCAACTTTCCTGGCTATCGAACATCTGTTGTGGCAAACATTTTGAAGGATCGCTGGTAAAAGTGTAATCGCAGTGCAAAGGATGGTTTGGAGGTATTTTGATGACATAACGTTATATTTGTACTACAGCATTTGCAATCGAACACTTGCTCAGGAACTTCGATCTGATGCCGAAAATTATTTAAAAATTAAAAACACAAAACGGCAAAGTTGACAAATTTAAATGATCAAACGTTTAGTGCAAAACAAAGCAGCTACAAGTTATTTTAAGGAAGTTTAACAAATATGTTTTCTTTAGCAAAGAAAACGTTCATTGAAACAAAGTATAGTATATCAAGAAGTATACCGAAAACCTGAAAGAATTTTAAAAACGTTTACTAACAGGACACGATCTTCTCTAAGGCGCATATTTACATTGTCGTTCATTCTGCACACACAAAAATAGACGTTCACACATCAGTCCCCAACTAAACACGATCTCACAAAAATTAGAAGTTGCAGCTCACAGATTTTGTCATTCGATGTCTACCAGTTGAGCAAAGCATTGTGGTCAGCGATGTGCATAACAAAACTACGTGAAATATGTTTGATTGAGGTGTTGTCAGACTTTTCCGAATCAGCATTTTTCCATTAAATTGTTCGATATAATCACCGGTTGCGTTTGTAGTTGAAACCTAATCCTACCGGTCTCTAGTAGTTTCAATTACTTCGCCAACAACCTCTACTAGCAACGCAAACCCAAATTTGTGGTTTTTTGAGCTGATACCCCAAACCGCAATGCCGTTTACCTCCTAACTACCAGTTGTGAAACTGTTGCCGTTCTTGACCTCTGAGTGGCCGCACCCAGCATGACTCACGCCGATGGTGAATGTTCGCAGGTCATTACACGCAGTTGCTGTGGAAAGGTTCGAATAGCCTCGGATGTGCGCAAGCGGTCAAGACGATCAGGATGAGAGGCTACGAGGTAAAGACCACTTACGTCGTCTCGCACTACGCCCCGGGCGGGAACATCCGATACAGACGCAGCAGCGACACCTTGCGAGCTTACACGGAAAACGTTCCTGATCTCAAGCAAGGTACGGAAGCTTCTTGCGAAATGAGAAACAAGTAACTTAATAAAAGCGTCACTTTAGCTGGATAAGCACGAAAATGAACAAGGAAGCTGCGATTAGATACTTTTTGTGAGTGCATACAAATATTTTTTTCGTTATATCTTACAACAACAATGATTGTATTTTGCTTTGCCGTTTGCAATACGCTCAACCGATAAAAGGACAAATGGCAAACAAAAATGAAGTTGATTTTTTTTATGAATTACAAGTGCTATTGACAAGATTGCCAGCATTCACTCTGTTTCACAACGTCAAAAATGCTTATTGGACAGAATTCACACAAGGCTGCATCTACGGCTGCTTGACCCGCTTTCGCATAAACTATGTCTTGTCAAGTCGGGGCCGTAACGGTTATTTTTCGTGACCAGGTGCGTATCTATCGCTCATTCGATACTGTGGCGAATAATTGCGGACGCTTTGTACCACCAGGCACGTGCAAGACGTCTTCCAGTTGCCAACGTGACGGGGGCTGTATGGGATTTCAACGTACGGTCAGCTGCAGGTGCGCAAGAGATAACACCATGGGCACCGGGTAAGATTTTGAATTTGAACGTTTGATTAGATTGTTTGAGCATCGACATTGCCTTTCGTCATCAGGCATATCTACTCTCACTTGTCGCCAAAACATTCACGACTGGTTAACTGTTTCAACAGCAGTGAGTTCGACACAAAATCCCAACATCTCAGTGGCTGAACAAACAAGCAGCTTCATATTTCTGTTGAGTGATGTAGCGGTTAGAATGCCAGAATACCAGTTCGGAATGTAAAAAATGGGACAAAAAGATAATTTTAAATGACAGCGGCTTTCAAAGCCGTTTGAGCTCCTCTCCAACACAAAGCAATTGTCATGTGACAGGTGATGCAAATATTCTACCAAATGTTAAACTGTTCGAGCCTGCGCTGGCAGCCATTATTTCCTGTGTTCAAAATTTTGATTTTTTCATACTGACAAGATTATTTTGTTATATATATTTTCTAGCGTACTACAACACCAAAGCCTTTCAAAACTTCAACGCAGATTTTTTGTAGTAACAACCAGCTATTTTCGTTGCAGGGGAAGACCCCAGTGCGTCGGTACCGGGGGATGTTTGGTGAAATGTCAAAGGCCTTCCTCTCAGATACAAGGCTTCTACAGATGGGAAAGTGAGTGCATGGGTCAGAGGTCATGCGAGTGCGTCTACAGGCCTATCAACGGCAAGGCCGGGGCGATTTGCTCATAAATCTATACAGTTCAGTGCAATTCATCTCAATCAATGAAATTTACAACCATATTGGCGTCAGTTAAAAAAAGCCGAGATTTGCTACGATGAGCATTGTTTAGTTTTGTTTGTTTTAGTTTTCTATTTTCTATTTAGTTCTTCTGCCCTATTTTTAAACGGTTTACCGAACAAATATTTTTGCCGACCTAATAATTGTGCAATCAATACTTCTAGTTAATGTGGAAAAACTAATATCTGAAATCAAAAGTAATTGTTCTGAGGCACAAACTTTGCACCTGTACCTGTTACTCTCGTACGAGCTATACCGTTGCGCTTTTTGCGTTATTTGTATCATCTGCCATAATTGAACAACGAGGGAAAAAGGCTATAATTGTTTGAACCTAAATTTCGCGGGAAGGAAATAGAACTTTCCCTTCTAAAAATATTACGAAAGCAAGAGGGTAGACATTTGCAGGTTTCATACTTGTGGCTTAAAACATTCGTTTTTTCCTTTCTATACTTTGTACAAATTTTTTGCAAAGGCAGTGCTTTTGATTTCCGTATTTGCATATACGTTTTAAATTGTGTTATGTGTGTGCAGAATCTATGAGGTTTCAATAATTTACGAATCAGGTTTGCATAACGGAAAATTCTTGTGTCAAATACCTTGTGTGTTTTGACTGCAGTGGTCATTAAATTAGAGCCAGAAAGGATGTTAGGCACGATATTTTTTTCGCACAGGTGTAGTTTTACAATTATGCTGTAGTTAGTTATGTCGCTTGTAAAAATAAATACGGTATGTTCATAGCAATGCTTTGTGTGTAGGTTCTAGTTATTATTAGTGCGCAGTTTCGCCATCCGGGCTTAGTCAGAATGGCCAACAGACAACACTATGACAAATATGGGGAATAATGCAACGGAGAAAGTTACATCGTCTTTCAAATCCTGACTGCAAAGGGCAAAAAGTCTCTCATCGCTTGCTGTGGCTGCGCGCCTGGTTGTTACCTAAAATGCGCAGAAACAATGCCTGTTTTTGTGTAAAAGCTGTAAAAATAATGACTGTTGATTCTAAACAAAGACGGCAATTGCAAATCAATGACCATTATTGTACAAAAATGACGGTTGTTGCAAGACAACAGAGCAAGAGTAGGGTTTCAGAAGTGCAATCTTTTTTCTGTATGTAAGAAAGAGTGTATTTAGTCTCTGCGTTTTCCGCCAGCAATGATCCCTGTGGCATTCATAAAGATCTTTGCTTTGTACTCACTTGCCTTTAGCGTTGCACTTTGACGTTTTTGTATTATCGTTTTGCTATGACTCTGGGAAAATTTCTTTCTGTTTTGCAGTAAAAGCAACCAAAACCGTTCTGCGTAATAAATCTTTAGGCGACAGCAATGTGCAGATTTTATTCACGCAGCCGTTAATGGCAGCGCCCGTGTCGAAAGTTAATTGCTTTACAGCGGGTTGCTTCAATCCTCTGTGCATAACCTCACCTATGATGCAATGACAGCCTCACGATCACGCAACATATGAAAAAAGAAACAATATCCGTTCGCGTGGTTTCCGAATTCGCGCAGGTCCGTAGTCAGGTTCGAAGGTTTTCTGGGGCAAAATAATTTTCTAAAGGGGCACGATTTTTGTGTTTATTGTACTTTTAAAACAAATTTTCCTGGGCACAAAACAATTTGGGGACACAAATAATATTTAGGGGGCACTGCCCTCGAATGCCCCCGTGGCTACGGGCCTGGATCCGCGTGCATTGCTCTGCTTTTCCACATGTGATTCTTAAAATGTTTGTAATGAAAGGCAAAACGTTTTACCTGTTTTACATCATAGCCTGTCGTAGAGAAGTTCAACATCAATAAAATTAATTCCACAGACTGTATGAGTGCCATCGTCTTGTCGCGAGTTGTAGCGAAAGCCCAAGACAACTAGCAAGTCACGCAGGCTTAATGATGTTTGCTGCTTCACGATGCTGCAACACGATGCTGCGGTGAGACTGCAGCGCCAGCAGAGCATGTCACTCAGAACGTGAAGATTCGCAAATCAGCTTTCTTTCAAAACATTCAAAAGCTATTTTGTTAAACTTTTCCTGCTCAGGCAATCTAAACTGCCTGACATGCTGTTGTCAATTCACGGTCAAATTTGTCACGCGTGAATGGGTACGTTTCCAGGAGACAGTCTGGTAATTGGTGAAATGTTTCATTGGGCGTCAGGCAGACAAAAGTTGTGATATAATAAGAGTCATAGTGACGGTATGTATGCTTTTGTTTTTCCAAACAAGCTACTTGGTTTGAGAATTTCAACAACATAAAACGAAAGATAAAAGAGCTCCAAAGAATGTCAGGTTTTCCTGACTGTCCAGTCGGCAACATGCCAGTTTCAGCTGTGGCGTTGAATGTAATCCGGTATTGAGCTGAACTTTACAGTCGTTACAGCAGTTAACTCAGTTCAGGCGGTGTAGTTCACGAAAAAGACCAAACTCATTATAAGAAATAGCCAGTGGCGTAGCTAGAGTGTGGGCTGCCCGGGGCGGCCCTTGTGTTTGGCGCCCCTGAAGCCCATAAAAATACGTATTGCACAGTGACTCCCTCTTAAATCTTTGTATATATATTAATTAGTTTGTGGACACTTATAATATTACAGTACTATCACGTGCTCAAATATGGTATGTTTTAAATATAGGCTACACAACAAACTCAACCATTATAAGTGACAGTTAAACAAAATGCAAAAATGACATATAGGCAAAAATAGTAAAAAAAGTGTAAAATATTAGGACTATCTTTGTTTCTGAAATGAAGACTACCATTTTCTACACAGTAACTTTTCTTGCCTTATTTTTGGCAAATTTTTCAATGGCAATGTCAAAATTTATATTATCTGTCAATTGTTGCTCTGCAGACAGTGTGGCAAGATTTCTCAACCACAAGGTGCTTATACTAGATCTGAAGTAATTCTTGATCAGGTTTAGTTTCGAAAAACTCCTCTCACAGGTAGCAACGCTAATGGCAATTTTGAGGAAAATCTACAGCATTATTAGGCCTACTATATTTGGAACAGAGTTCCCAAGGTTCTACTTTTGAATAAACTGCAAACATTCAAGGGGGACTTCTTTCTCTACTGCAGTGTTTTTCAACCTTTTGGCTGCAGAGGAACCTCCGCAAATGTTGCGTGGCTCATGGAACCCTATGGCAGAGGGTTTCGTAACACAAAGGGAGCAGTAAGTGAAAGCAGTTGATAAACAGAGTTTTCAATGCGATTCATAGTGGCAAGGATACTGTGCAACAGTGGCATTGCTACAACCGCATAGAACTGTGGTTGCTAATTTCGTTCCAAGAACCTACGGTCTGTTTTGGCGGAACCCCCGGCAACCGAAACCACTGGAACGCTGAGGTTCCACGGAACGCTGAGGTCCCACGGAACCCCGGTTGAAACACACTGCTCTACTGTGAACTGTAAACCGGCAACATCGTTCAACCGTGATGCAACAATAACGTTCTTCTTAATTGCATAAAAATGAACAACAAGCCATGCAACAACTATAAATATTTCTTTTTCGGCTATTAACTGCACTCGACCTCCTGTACAACTAACTGGCCTACTTGGAATCTGAATGCAGCACGGTGATCTAAAATTTTTCATAATGACGTATCAACATATTGAAGCAAGAAATCATTTCCTTTGAAAAAACGAGGAACCCTTAAAACTCATGGAACCCCGCTGCATGTTTTACGAAACACTAGGGTTCCACGGAAACCTTGTTGAAGAATACTGAGCTAGATTATATTTCTCCACGCACACGGAAATCCATTTTAAGGAGCAAAAATTCAACTAAACGTTCATCAGATTTGCACAGAAATGTTTTATAGACTCAACAACGCACTTTTACTTGCAGGTAAAAAAACTCAAGATCACTTAAAAACCTTAGAGCTCACCACAGCCACATGTTTGCCCACAGTCATCCACCATGTTCTTACTAAGTTCTATAACGTCATATAAGCAGGCCCGTCGCCAGAATATAGCAGCAGGGGGGTCCAAAAACCAGAAGGAGGGGCGAAAAACCAGAAGGGGGGCACATTTTAAAAATACTG
>Ga0210059_1015971_pt1 | contig 10876 bp, 5 predicted proteins | sample Ectturendosymbi2_FD_188042 | JGI IMG/M metagenome (GOLD analysis project Ga0210059, IMG submission 188042) | Ecteinascidia turbinata endosymbiont from Florida, USA - Sample 2 (SPAdes) (version 2) | ecosystem: Host-associated > Tunicates > Ascidians > Unclassified | place: Key West, Florida... | reverse complement strand
TTGGCAATGAACCAAATTACTGAAAAGCCATTATAGGTACGATTTGTTGTAGTTCGCCTATAACAACGCTTTTTCTACGGCCCCGTAAAGTGACGTTATAGGGCGATTCTACTGTATTTTATCTAAAAATTATTCCTAGAAACTCTTCTATGGTCATCACCACAGCAACAGTGACGTAGCAGACCGTCTTTTGTCACAGCAGAATGATTTACTCGATTATATTGACAATATACTTTGGCGTCGCGCAGCTGGCTCCCCCTCGTCAAGAAAAACAACCCACGTTTCATCCTTGATGACAAAAAATGAAGTCATCTGCAGCACACTGACCGACGCTTTTTGCAAAACAACTGAACAAATACTGGGTTGCCAACATCAGCAAAAAGAAACTTACTTCTAGACCAGGGGTTCCCAACATTTTTCCGATCTCGTACCACTTGAGCGCCTCGTAGTGTCAATGCGCACCACTTCTTCAGAACAACTAATTTGATCGTATTGTTAATGCGTACCACTTCTTCAGAACAACTAATTTGATCTTAGTTTATTTAGAATAATAATATACATTAAATTAACATAAAGACCAAAACTGAATTTAATGACATGAGATTTTGTTTTTGTTTACCTTCCTCCAAATGGTCGATGCGTAGCGTAAATTTTCGAACAGTGCATCGAAAGTCAGAATGTTACGAAACAATAGGAATAGCAAGCTACAGGAATATTTATTTATATAGAAACAAAGCCCGATACGTAAACTAGAATGCTGTGAATCCAGGTTTTTGTAAAAAAATGGAAGTTAGTACCACCTGGAAGACCTTCGCGTACCATAGGTTGGGAACCCCTGTTCTAGACCCATCAAGACAAAATATATTCAATCAATGCACTAATAGTATTTTATGATCACATTAACCAGTTGCTTTTAACTTTTTCCTACTGAAATGCTTTTGTAAGCATGTATAATTATTTCTGCAGATATAACTGTATTTTTGTGCTTTCACTTTGTGCAACAATACTATAATCATTATGTATTTGTCTGGCAATCCCAGATTTAGTACTCCGTTGTACTTCGTCACTACGATAGTGCAGCCTAAATAGATTTGCTGAGTTGAGTTTAGTGAAAAAATATTTTCTGCTGTGGGCGCTGTGGAACACATGGTCACCCAAATTTTGTCTTGTCCTCTCTCCAGCCTTGAAACAAACTTTTGACTGAATCCTGTCTCATGAACCTTGCCTGCAGACATGGGAGTTTCATATATCATAAAGAGAATGTAGGTTCTCAACATAGACCACCACTGGATGGGAAGGAGTTGTAAGTTTTAGATTTGTTTGGATAAAAGTTTTGGACAATACTTGAAAGTTGGACTGAAGATGCCGAAAGGTTTGGACAATACTTGGAAGTTGGACTGAAGATGCCGAAAGGTTTGGACAATACTTTGGACTGAAGAAGCCCCATGGCAAAATAGATTTCCATTTTAAAATAACATCTATGCGTGCTGATTTCTGTCACTTGTGCACAGGCTGTACTTAAGTTGAAGATATGGGTAGACAAGAATCGCCTCAGTTAATAGACAGGAAGGGACAGGTTGATACTGATGCTCAAGAAACAAGTACAGCTTCCAAGTATTGTAGACAAGTGATCAGTATCCCTGTCAGTCTTTGCTTTCAAAAATGTGCGGATTGCGCAAAAGCAAAGATCGCATTCTTGAAACGCTGTTTGAAAGAAGATATTCATCACAAATATATTGACCTCGACCTGTTGTTAGAACATCAACGGAGGAAAGTAAGTACAGACTTACAGGAAGAGATACAGACTGCGCCAAAAACAAAAGAGGATCCACGCCATGTCCGAGGAAAGAGAGTTGCCCTTGTTTAGACGTTGCTTTTATCATCACTTTTGTTTTGGCGCACCAATTTTTCTCCTCTAATTTATTGCTCTTTCCTCCCGCTTTGTGTTTTAGCTTAATGTCACTGGTTAGTCTTGTCTCATCACACTTAGTGTTTTTTTACAACTTGTTTGTGCTTACTCTAACTGCTTTTTTACGGTACTGTCAACGCTAGCTCAATATGTTTTTCACGCAACCTTGGGTGTTTGTTTCGTAATAATCGCTGCTTTGCGTACATCCACCCGTTTTTACCTTTAATTTACTTGGACTGAAGATGCCGTACGGCGAATTCGATTTCCATTTTAAAACAATATCTATGCGTGCTGATTTTTGTCATTTGTGCACAGGCTGTACTTGAGTTTTGGACAATGTAATAGTTGATAAAAGAAATGGTTTATAGCATTTCGCACCAGTATTAACTGAAAAAATAAATGGTTTATAGCATTTCACACTTCATCTCTAATGACAGCATAGAATATTTGCTTGCGGAAGTAGAGAATTTCCCGTATTTGTATGGACATATCTCATTCAAATCTTAATGATGTTAGCTGCAGATGTAACATTACATTTTTAAGTATCTTTATAATAACAGTCACACATCATGTTATGATTAACATTGTCTTGTTAGTGTTTAGTACTGACTGACATAACGACAAAACTTGTGCAACTTTTTCATTCATAATTAAAATTTTATCGTATCACTCTGGTGTAAGTCCAGCTACAACAGTCAATTGCGTGGCGAATGTTATAAACTCAGTCATGTTTTTTGGGTGACAGACCATTGTGTTACAGAACAAGTACAAACTTGGAAATGATCAAAAGACCTTTTCAAGAGGTCCAAGACGGAAATGGTGCTGCAAGTGAATATAGTCCAGCCTTAGCAGCATGGTTGTATATTGTGCAGTCAAAGAGACGACACTTCGAGTTGCAGGAAGAAAATGTTGAACTTGCTAATACCTTTCCTTTATTGACTCAAAGCACCTCGCCAAACCCCATCTTCACATGTAAATTGCGAAACAGTCCTTTGGATCGATTCCGAACTAACAAGGTGTGACTTGAAATACTCCCATGTGTATTACGCGTTGTGTAAGTTGCGCTTGTCCAATGAAGGTGAAGGTCAACTATGAACTTTGCTCTTTGCTGAATTTAAACCTTTACTCAGAAGTGTGATCCTTAATTTTTCAGCATCCCCGAGCAAACGAAGGAAAAATCAATGCAAAGTAATATTGCAGATGACGACGACGGCTCAACTCGGTGTTCTTGTGGATGTTACATATAAAGTAAGGCTGATGAAGTTGACGTTTGTTCTTGAACTGGTCCTGTGTTATGATAGGCATATTACTATGGCCAGCGATTGTGGGGAGCGCAGTATTTTTGTCCTGTTCACTTGGTACTGGTTGTAAACTCCAACACCCATCTTTTCTGTTACAGCACATACTGATTCTTTGCTTGTTTTGTAAAAGCCTGGCAGAAACGGAAAGAAAGCTTTCCTCCTCTAAAACGACAAGAATAGCAATTGAAAATAATAGAATTGACGTTCACCATCGTGGAGAATAAAAGAGAATTTTTTCAGTGTTTTTAAAAAATAATGCCCTCTAGCTAACCATATTGGTGCTCTTGTGCTATTCGATTGTGTTTGTGATATGGACCACGAGTCTGCGGAAAATAAATTATAACAATAAAAGACAACTTCATTTTTCTTTGCTACTTAGCGTTTTTCATTAACAAGAACGTTACAAAAAGTAAGTATTGAACTGTTCACAAATATCTTTCTACCCAAGAAACTCAACCCGTACGGTTAACCGTTTTTTTCTTTCTTTCTGCCAAGAGACAGAACTGAGATTACTTGAGAAATAATGTTTTCAGGCATCCCTGAGTGGTGCATAGCAAGTAACCGATTCATCTCACTGTCATTCCTCCATTTATCCTGAAATGCAGCCATCCCCTCGTATTCTCGCAATCAGCGGTTTGCCCGCTAATGTTAGCCTAGTGGACCCAAACTTTTCAACAAGTTGCACAACACCAACGCGGCATAAAAAATGACATCGGCGTTTTGTGTACGAGCAAATGTGGATGGTGGAACGCGGAATCGTGAAGCTAGAACAGTAATGGTGAACCTTTTATAGACCGAGTGCCTAAACAGCAAACCTAAACCTACTGATGTATTCCAAAGTGGCAACACTGAAATTTAACCTGAAATTTCCAAGTTGCAGAGCGCATAAGGGCTCGCGACCCCCTTGAAATCTATTGACTCTCCCCTGGTTAAGAACCACTGCGCTAGACAGTCTGCAGCAAACTGGAGACTACTCATAATCACCACACAAATTTAAAAATATTTTCGTTTAATCAGCAAATCTAAAGCGATAAATCTCACCTGCCTACTTTACAGTTTCACTCGTCACAAAAAAATAACTCTAATGTTACTATTCTCTCCAATGCTACTCTTCGTAAACTTCATCTTGTTTAATCGGTTATTGTGATGTAATAATGTGAAAACGTCGTCCTTGCTTGCCTCGTTCACAGTTTTTTGCTTGATGCAGGTAGTAGGCTTTACCACTGAAAATGCTTTAAGAATAAAGCGAAACGTTTGGAATAATGTTGCTTGCTGGTGTAGTGGCTCTATTCTTTGTTCTTACAAACACAGAAGGTCCAGAATAATCTCGCGTCCAAAACCAAAGCTGTGTTACCAAAAACAATATTATAACTAACGGTAATGTTACCAAAGGGGAAAAGTTGCATGCTGGTTAAGTGGGTGAAGTTACATGCGGGATAAGTAGGTGTTCCTGATTTAGCACTGGGAAAGTAACTAATTCTCCGCTCCGTAACACAGTCTTTTCAGGTCGCTGTCCGGATCTGGGGAGTAGCCTGATTCCGCGTCCCTCCACCTTTTCCATAACCAACTCTGTACTGGAGCGAGGGTGCGCGTGCCCACAGGGAAGGCTATGAGTGCCACCTCTAGCACGCGTGTCGTAGGTTCGCCAACGCTGTGCTAGAATGTCTAACGCATTTTCGACCACTCGGCAGACCCTTGAAAAAATCAATAGGTAAAATATTTTTTATTCAGTGATAAATCGTCTCCTGGTTAGGAGCGCATTATGTTGTGTCTTTGCAAAAATGCCTTTTCACCAACATAAACCCAAAGAAGATTAGAATTTGTTCGTGTGATGGGTTCTTCTGGCAAATTAATGCTGCCTAGCGTAGCAAGCGACCAAAAGTAGTATGTGCAAAGTCTTTGCTTAACACAGACGCCTACATCTGCAAGAAAAATGTGTTCTGTGCATCAGCGACTGCCAGCAGAACAGTTACTGCTTATTCAAGTTTTACGTAAAGTAATTGAATTGCAAAGATACATTGTGTTTGAACAATAACCTGTTTTCCGTCTATTGCATCAACACAGTGTGGAAATCGCAAATGGCATTCAAAGCTGTTTTTTTTCGCTGAGACATTTTCATCATTCGTCTCGTAATAGCATTAAAATATTCGTCGAAACAGTATTCTCGGAACATTTTGCTACTTCTCCGGAACATTTTACTACTTATCCGAGACTCGAAACATTTTACTACTTCTCCGAAAACGTCATAGGCTATACAAGCGCTGGCGTAGATCGCAAAATCTCGTACATAACCAACTTTACAACAGGTCTCCTTAATCTACCAAACCGCTTTCTTAGATTACGTTGTGAACCTCTAACTATACCATTTAGTCTACACTTTAACTTTATTATCTCCACTGCACAATAACCTTCCGCTTGGAAATTAGCCACTGTCGTCCCCATCCACAAACAAAGGTTCCTATTCTGACGTCGCAAATTACAGACCTATTGCTATCCTCCCTTCCTTGTCTAAAATATTTGAGCGAATTATTCACCGCCACATTTATTCATATCTCGAGAACGTAATTCAGGTTTCCGTAAAAAAACTTCCAGTCACATCACTCTTAGAAACCACACATAAACTTTATACTGCCTATGACAGGGGCTTGTCTTCAAGGATCGTCTTTAAGGATATTTTCAAAGCCTTCGATCGAGTTATTCATTTGGATTGATCTATAAGTTGGAACAGTTAGGAATAGACGGATCCTTACTTAATCTCTTGTCATCTTACCTGAGTGGTAGGAGTCAAATAGTGAGAATCAATGATAGTTTCTCAAACGCCTGCTATACGAATTGCGGGGTACCACAGGGCTCTGTCCTTGGTCCCTTATTGTTTCTAATATGTGTCAACGATATTGCTGAATCCACTGAATCCTCAATCTCATTGTTCACATACGACACAGCCTTGTTATTCCTTTCTCGTTGTCCACTTCATCTCCATCAGGTTTTAACCCGTGATTTGCACACCTTATCCAATTGGTCATGAAGTTATGGAATGTAAATTTTAATCCAGTAAAGACCAAAGTTTTAACCATTTCCAAACCTCATATCTCACACCCTGTTCTTACATTTAACAATATTGACCTCAGTGATACTGATTCATACAAATATTTAGGTCTTATATTTCATCGAACCTTATCATGGCATCATCATATTTCGTCGATTAAACAAAAGACCACACTCAGACTTAACCGCATCAAACAGCTTTCACACCTTGTTCCACGCAAGGTCCTTTATACACTTTATTTTTCCTGTGTTCTCCCAATCTTAGACTATGGAAATGTTATTTTTGCAAACTGCTCAACTTCGGATAGCTCGCTCCTCGGAACGTACGTACAAAGGCTGACAAAATAATACTAGGTTGTTTTCGCACATCACGCAACGCCGTTGTCCTTTCAGATCTCAACCTCATTCCGTTATCTAACAGGAGAGAACTCCATATGCTCTAGTTCTTTTATAAAGTAAAAACTGGTCTTGCCTCTCCTGTCCCCCACTCGTTTTTACCGCTGACCCTAGGAGAAATCTCAGCCTATTCATTTCGTCATGCCAATAATTTTCAGCTTCCCTTCTCCAAACGTTCACTAGTACATAATTCATTTTTATACAAAGCTCCCGTCCTTTGGAACTCCCTACCACAATACATCAAATTATTTTCTAGTTTTGCAGCATTTAAAAACCGCATCACCCTCTTTTACCATGGCAAGAATCGCAATATTTGGCACTTGCAAGGGTCAAATCCATCCGCTACCTCATTACGCTGTATGTTTCGCCTTGGTCACAGCCCTTTAAACATTAATATGAAATCCTTTCGACAGTGTAGTTGTGGGTCTACAGAAACACTCGAACACCTTCTCCTGCAGTGCAATTTGACCTTACAACATCGAAATTTACTTCTTCTAACACTAAAAAATACCTTACTTAATGGAAAAATTTATAATCAGCCACAATATTCTACTATCACAAATAAAACTCTAATCCACATTCTCCTGTTTGGCCTCCCGAAATTATCATTTAAACCAACAGTAGTTATCTTCTCAGCATTATCTCGATTCCTGAAGAATAGTAGGCGGTTTAAATCCCTTATTTAACAATGTTGACCCACCATTTTCCTGTGCATACTGTTATACAACTTGCCCTACCGTCTCGTGACTGGTTTCTTTTTTTGCTCGTTTGCTGCCATTTTCTTTGTTCATTTGCTGCCATTTATTTATGTTCGTTTGTAACCGTTCGTTTTGTTTATTCGATTGTTCCTAGTTATATCGTGCCCACCAACTCGATTAGACATGAGGCATCAATCAAGCCTCGGCCTGCCGCCAATTGTCTTTAAATAAATTCGTCGCATTGCATGCGATCCAGTCAAACAGCATTCACTAGACTACCTTTTCGGACATTATGACCGAAATGACTTAATTTTTTTCGGTCATTTAAAAAAAATTCGGTCTAGGACCAAAAAAACAGATTCCACATTGCTTTGATGGATACGGCATCACTATGGAAACTGCAACGAACCATGTAAACTATAAGTCACACGCGTTGCAAACTCTTGCGCGTCGCGCCAAGTAAGTGTAGACAGATATACCAGTGTAGGTCAGGGTTTCTCAAATAGTGCCCTCGGCCCACTTGATGGCCACGGAGCGATTCTCTGGGGGACACGAACAGAGGCTTTCACAAGGTAGCATTGACGTGATACTGCATATCCCAAGTGTCACGATATATTAAGTACTCGCCAGTTAAACTTAGAAGAGGGCCACGGCTAATGAAAGTTTAAGAACCACTGGCGTAGGTGGAAACACCACGACGAACGTGGCAACACTTGGCACATCCTCAGTGTAGACGGGCCTTTGTTGTGTGGGAGTTAGGCCTTCAAGAAAGTGGGACGAGACCTTTCAATATTGCACAGTTGCACACAGCAGCTACATAGTTGTCTATCCAGTTGCTGTGTGGTTCCCGCCAGGATTTTGTTATTTCACGCGGAAGCTTTGCATGCATGTAACATTGCATGCATGTAACGTTTCTTAGCAAAACAATTTGTTAGTTGATTTGACTCTGCAGAGAATTTTTGTTGTAATGTCGCTGTGTGCCAGTCCGAATAATCGCAAAGTTATGAAAGCAGAACATGGCAGGACGATTCCTCGAAAACCCACAGCAAACCTAGAACTTTCGATCACTACAACATAAATATGAAGTAGTTTTTATAAAAACACAACAAAACCAACGCCTTTATCATGCATCAAATTTTAAAAAATGCAACCTAATCAGCAAGGCAGTCAGTTGGCCAGTTCGCCACCACGCAACTTCAGCAAAACCATGATAATGCCAGAATGTGGTGAAAACAGAAAATACAACAACGCCAAATTTAGCTTTAGCGAAATCAATCACTAAGTGTTTTCCCTTTTTGCAAATCAAACAAAAAAGCTGCCCAATGCGGATAAAAATAAATCTTACTGCTTTTGGTCTTGCATCAAGCACAGCACGCATGGCATTGATGTCCAACTCGTTGAAACTTTCGTGTTGTAAAATATCAGCAAAGTTTTCAGTAATGACTCGATCTGTAGCTTCACAAATATCAGAAAGATTGTAACGTTGACCAAGTGCACGATACTTTAAACAATTGGCCGCATTCATCGATTGCAATAAAAATTCCTTGCAGTTGATTCTTAAATCTGAAAAGTTTCAAAAGCAATACAGGTTCTTTACCACTGAGACGTCGGAATATTTATTATGAAATTTGACCTTATTAGTGGTAAGGCTTAAAATGACAGAAAAATTGACCTTTAAAATTTTCAGTCACGTAGACACTATAGGTTAGAAGTGCATAACACCGGACACGCCATTGGTTGAAAATGGCACGCGAGTGATTAGGATGAAGTAAAAGATGATTTTTCTATTTCGTATAAATCACATTAATTTACAATTTTTGTTTGTTGATACAATAATCAGAATACTTTTTATGCTGTTATGCGCCATAAGCTAGTTCGCTGCTAGCAATTTGTGAGCCTGGTACGGCACGGAATTAGTTTATATGTAAAACTTTGGCAATAATCCCCATTGGAGTTGGACACCGTTGAACTGGGCAGAAACGAAATTTGTGTTTTTCCAAGAATATTTTGTCGATGATGTCTTCACTAACATTATGACGCAAAAACGCTTTTCTCTTCAATGTGGATTAGATAATTTAAAAAAAAGAAACAAAATAATTCACAAATTTTGGCATTTTCTAAGTTTGCATGTGTTCGTAAAAATTTGCTTGTTTATGAACCTAAGACTTTTTCATGAAAAATTCAAGTCATAAAAAGCGTGAGAAGGTGGCGGCCACTTTGCTTCTTCCTTTGGCTTAGTTTTGAACTTCACTCTATAGAGCAGGGTTACCCAAACCATTGTGCTTCGAAAAACACTAAACTGTGTCGCAAAAGTTTCATGCTTTTGAGAAAAAGCTTATGAAATGTTTGGTCCACGTTGGATTGCTCTGTACAAATTTGATCCTAACGTAATTGTTTTACTACGATGCTCATGCACAGGTTGCCAGATTGGCCTTTTTTAGGCAAAATTTCAGACATTTGGACTCGTTCCAAGTTTGTTTGCCTAAAAAATTTCAGTTGCCCTTTTTTTGGCTTCATCTCAAGTTAGTTGGCCTTAAAAAAGTCGTTTGGCCATTTGACTGTTTTTTGAGCTTTTGTCGCTGAAATAGGTTCCTACGAAGGAAAATAATACTATTCCAATTTTTTCGGTAACATATTTGCCAGATTTGTGTGATAAATGCTGTGTTAGGCCGACGCCCGAGGTTTTGATTTAGCAATACTGTGCATAGGCCTAACCACTGGAAATGCGTGCACTCGCTGCACTGTGTATTGTGTTGTACAAACTAAGCAAGCTCAACGCTTGCAAACAGGTCTGCGTCTCCGCGATAGAAATGCGACAAAGACGTTGAGAAGCGGAAGGGTTGTAATGATTCTGGTCGTAAGCACAGGAGTGAATGCGAGATGACTTTTGTATGGATGCAGAAAGCTGCCGATGGATCAGGATACAAATTGTAGCACTGTTTTACCAAAAGTGTGCATTCTCACAAACCATGAAAAGTCAGAGAAGCATCAATAATGAGCTCCAATACAATGCCAAGCAAGATTTAATCTTAATTTCAAATAATTTTTTTGACATTGCTGTAATTTAAAAGTTTTCTTGTGGCAAAGGCATGGTAATACCAGAAATACAGTGTTTTTTTCTGGCCTTTAAACAATCGGTTTGGCCTTTTTCTGGCCTCTTTTTAGCAGTGTTTGGCTTTTTATTGACATTTTCATCTGGCAACCCTGCTCATGCACTGTTCATAAACAAAACGTAACACGCTTAAGGAAATATATGACATCACACTTGTCTGAATGCGTAAAGTGCTCGTTAAATTTCTGTAGGTTACGTCACAATAGATGCCCTTGCAAAGTTTGTGAAGAGCAGGATTTCATCTTCATAAAGTAGGCATGTCGCGGCCAAATCCAGACTTTATTCTTCTGCGGTAACGAAAAAAAGTTTGCAAAGCACTGCTATTGAGGATACGCAACAAGCACCACATTGCTAAAACACGTAAAAAATATTTGAAAGTGGCCATCACGATCGCACAGGGCGGATGAAAAAACAT
>Ga0210059_1015970_pt1 | contig 10878 bp, 8 predicted proteins | sample Ectturendosymbi2_FD_188042 | JGI IMG/M metagenome (GOLD analysis project Ga0210059, IMG submission 188042) | Ecteinascidia turbinata endosymbiont from Florida, USA - Sample 2 (SPAdes) (version 2) | ecosystem: Host-associated > Tunicates > Ascidians > Unclassified | place: Key West, Florida... | reverse complement strand
TCCAGCATGCTTTGCTAAATTTAATCTGATATTTTCTTTATGTATTGAGAAATCTTACCACAAATGAAATACATTTTCTGCACAACTTGTTTACAAATTATCAGGCTTGTTTTGAAAAACTCCACAAATTGGACTAAATGTCGTTTTTATAAAACGGTGTCACTAATGCACAAAATCAAAAACAGATTAATTTTAAGAGAAAACTTAGTTTATTATTTGCGCTTGATAATAATGTTTCGTGGTTGAACACGTGTACTACTCAACAACGCTGCATTTCACACCAAAACCTTACAGTCACTTGATGTATGTTACCGAGATCCGTTCATTGTAAACATACAGTATCACCCACCCCATTAAAACGTTTGAACTTCTTAAGATGCTGACATCAAGATAAAGATTCTCTTTGCTTTTATACGCACGACTCTTTAAAGAGAGGCAAAGTTGTTTCAAAGTCAAATACTTTCTAGCATAACAAATTTACAATACCGGCTTTGTGATATAACAACGTTGACACATTCCTGTGCAACTTGCAGTTAAGTAAATGTCATGTATGGAAATGCGGCAAACCGTGAAGTGACCAGCCTCTACAAGTTTAATGTCCAGTTTTGGACAGTTTTTACACGTTTGCAAATCGCCAACATACACTCATTGCAAAAGAGTCCTTAAAAGGTCTACATGCTTGTTTTTTACTCTTTACCATTTGACATGATCCAAACTATCTATGCTTTTCGCTTGGTCAAATGGGGAAACTTCTTTTGTTTCATCTTTGAGTCTGTCAACAGTTGTCTTCTGCTTCTACTGTACTGGAAAATGCAGTGGAAGAACACTGCATGTTGTTGAGCGCGCAACTCAACATGATTGCTTGGGAACGAGAAGTAATGCCACAAACGTTTCATTTGCAGCTCGTCAAAGAATACAGTGATTGTTTCCTTGAATAGCTGAACATGTATTTTCAAAGCTTTTTTGAGTAACGTTCTTTTAGTAAACTTTCTTACAATGGCTGCATTTCACAAGTTTCTATAACTGTTCCAGAGGCATTTTCAGGAACCTCATCACTAACTTTTACAACCAATGGTGGCAGTCAACTGTGCCAAGTCAAACGACAAGGCATTTAGCAAACGAGCTTGGCCTAAGGCATATTTCTCGCCAGTCGCATTGTGATTAACTGCAACTGCCCGCTTCAGTTCTTTGTAACTTTCACTATGACTGCGATGTGTGCGCCAAACTGATTGCAGCGCTTCAATTTCATGCAAAGTGTGCAACAGCGCCTTCGCAGAGTCATCGACTATGACAAACATGGCAGCAAAAACCTCTGGGTTTGCAATTGTTGTAGGTTGCTCAGGCACAGGCTGCACCGAAATCGATATGGTTATAACAAATGTTTAGAAGAGGCTTCTTCGGATACATGTAAAATCGCTTTCGGTTGCTGCCAAATGAAAGAAAAACAAACAATAAAGTGGTTTGATTAAAACTGAATGTTTTTACATTCAGGTTTCTTAATCCCACAAAATAGTTGTCAACACATATTCATTAGACCTCAGTTTTAATTTAAGGTGCGATCTAGGTTTGAGCGTATCGGCGTATCCTCGCTGATCAGGCACCAATCTGAAACACTTAAACGCAAGCTAAATTTCCACGAAATGATGTGACTGCAATGTAAGTGAAACAAAAACGTGTATGTAAGTCAGAATGGTTTATGCAGTGTGTTTCAACTTTTCTGCTGCAGCGGAACCTTCCGCAAATGTTTGTGTTGGAACCCTATGCAATGATCCAAGTGTCTATCCTACTGTCTGTAACAAACCTGTGAAACAGTGGTATTGTAACAACCGCACAGAATTGTGGTTGCGAATTTCGTCCCAGGCAATTTCTGTCTGTTTCGGTGGAACCCCTGGCAGCCACTCACGGAACCCTGAGGTTCCGCGGAAACCCGATTGACAAACACTGGTTTATGGTGACAAACTTATGGTGACAAACGAACGCGATAGATTTTCTCAACACACGTGTGACGAATGAAATTTTTCGGTTATCAAGTACTAGCGAGCCTCCCACGTATGAGGATCAAGCTTGTTCATGGAACCCTCTTTTCCTGTCCCATCCCATGGGATTACCGTTAGTAACACGAAGTGGATTATATCATGTGCATGTCTAATGTCTAGTCCAGCTAGGTCCAACCGAAATTGTTTACTGAAGCACAATTTATTTCACTCTCTTAACCAGGGCTGGACATTGAATGACTTACTTAGATCTTAGCAAACTAAATTTAGGTAGTTTAGGCTAATGTACTGAAAGCGTTCGAATCTTAACTGCAATGGTAGCAACTGCTTGGCACCTTCATCCACACCGTAGGTGTGATTTAAAAGACAAGTTTAGAGCCAATGGAACAAAGGTAGAAATCAAAACTAGTAAACCGTTTTGCACCAAAGTGTCAGTGGACGTGGAAATCTGCCTGCACGCAGTACAGACGTAATGTGGCACTGACGACCACCTGCATCAAAAATGGCAAATTTAAGATTATCAAAACCAGGACAGGTTGTCAGTATGTGGGCAACTTACACCACATAGAAAGCCTAAACTGGGACGAACGAAACCTTCGAGCGGGCCGTGAGTTGGACATAGCTGGTCTAGAACTAGATTGATTTCGCAGATAGCCAAATTTGGTATTGCGCTGGCATAATCTGTCTCTTGTGGTAACATTACCGGGCTTCCAAGAAGGACGTTCCAGGTAAGAATATCGACCTTATATGTACATGAATTTCGCTGTTTGCGAGACAGTTGCCACCTGACTTCTTGTTTTTTGTTCACTTCCTTTTTTCTCTGTTCTCACAGTATACCTTCAAGCGCTATAATGTGAAACCTTTGTGTTGACTCGAGTGTTATCTCCAGTTTTATGCAACGATGTGAGCGTTTTGATGTCGCTGAATTTCCCTTAATTTGAGGACGGGATTTAATCATGACACCAAAATAAACCTTGCTAATCTCGAGGCCTGGTTCCTTGAGCATGACCCGCTTTCAGGTGTTGACAATTCTCAGAGACTCAAGGATTTGTGTAGTCGCGTTAGCTTTGGGTATATAAAGACCTAGCAAAAATACTGAGAGTCGAAACGCATGTTTTCGTGCTTTCAAGCTTAACAGTGTTAGTTTTAAACTGAACAGACCACATCAGCTTTGCGGTCTTTGCGGGGAAGATAATGTTTCTGTAGAAAGTGCTAACCTGGGAATGTCAAAATTATGTTCCTAATGTATCGTAAATTACAGTGGCAAATGAACTGAAGAAAATTACTACATGGAATTTAGATGAACATTTCATGAGACAGTTTTCTATATTTGGTGAAATTGATTAGACAGAAAGAAAGGTTGAAAAGGCCTGACTAAACTTTCAGAATTGATTTGGGAACCAAAAAAGTTGAAAGTTATTGCAACCTTGAATGGTCTGTTTGCAATAAAGAGCAACGTACCAGCGTGGCTCATAAAAATATGACTCTTACCTTGCACAAAAACGACTGATTATTATAATCGACCCTTGCAAAATTATCAACAGAAGAAACGAAATCACGTAAATGTCTGCGCAGTCACGCAGTGGCAGATTTAAGCTAACCGGCTTTAGCAGTCCCAAAAACAAAGTCAAATTGAGATTTCCCAATCTTGGTGAGGTAGGCCATCTCAGCAAAGTCTGCCGCAGTGGATAAAAAATATCGCAGCAAAATGAGTAGCGCCACAGACAATGATTTTTGTGCGTTGTGATTAATTTATCCTTTTCTGCTGCAGTAGGCTAATTTTAGCTTGTGTTTAGGAGTTTTAGATTGGTGCCTGATGAGCGAGGATACACTTGAAACCTAGATCGCATCTTAAATTAATTAAAACTCAGGGTCTAATGAATATGTGTTGACAACTATTTTGTAAGGATTAAGAAACCTGAATGTAAAATTATTCACCTTAAGTAAACTACTATAATATTTGTTTTTCTTTCATCTGGCAGCAACCTAAAGCGATTCTACATGCTTCGGACGAAATCTCTCTAAATATTTGTTACGACCATGTCGATTTCGGTGCAGTCTGTGATGAGCAACCTACAACTGCAAATCCAGAGATTTTTGCTGCTATGTTTGTCACAAGCGGTGAATACATGAAAGTACTTGTTTCCACTTTTCATTAATTTTGATTGACATGCAGCGAACCCTTTGACGCACACATCTCAGTCACAACGAAAGTTATAAACAACAGAAACAGACATTTGCAGATAACCTTAATGCGACTGGTAAGAAACAAGCCTTAGGCGGCCTAGGGCAAGCTGGTTTGTTGAATGCCCTGTCGTTTGACTTGGCACAGTTGACCGTGACAGCCACACCGGGATTGTAGAAATAAGTGACTAGGTTTCTGCAAAATGAAGCTTGAGTGGTTAGGACAAACGTGTGGAACATTCCCTATCGTAAGAAAGTTTAATAAATGAAAGTTGCTCAAAAATCTTTTCAAGGAAGCAATCACTGCACTTTTTGACAAGTTAGGGAAGAAAAGTTTGTGGCATTAGTTACTGTTCACACAGCGGCAGATTAAGGGGGGGCACCATGTTCATGTGTTCAGCCATATGTGCGACATCTACATGCCATAATATCAATTTATTTAACGACACATCTTGCTACTGGCGTTAGCCTGGCTGGTGCAATCTTGTCGCGTCACGTCGAGCTTTCAAAATACAACAACGAAAGAAAAACTCGAAAAACCAAACGGAAATGCAAAAACGAATACACCGCATTGCTAGAATCTAATACAGCACTTCAGAAACTCATCAACAGGATTAAATACAGCATCTGAAACGGAGGTCGACGCATCAGGTACATCGTATAGATGTAATTGGTAACAAGATCGGCATGAACAAAAAACTACAACAGAAAAGCACGAATCTCCCATAAACGATGCACAAGGTCGCGCGGATGTTGTCAAAATCTATTACAAGACTTAAGAACAATATCCACGGCGCAAAACACAGCAACTGAGATATGTGATGGCTCATCATCAGGCAGGCCGAATAAGAATATACGCAGCAACTCAACGATACTCAGACAATCAAAGAACTCAGTTGATTTGTTGTCGGTTACAATATTACAGACCCTATTGGAAAGGATCGCTCGCGCGGCATCATGAAAATTACAGTGAAAGAAAAGGTGAATCTCAGTTTCGATATCACCGCAAACGCAAGTACGATAAGATTTTTTATTGAAGTTTAATGGACTGTGGGCAGGGGCGAAGCATACAACGAACGGATGTCAAACGAGGAATAACTCCCAAAAGGTGGAGGGAAATATGTTTTGCAACATGGTAATAGGATTTTAAACGATTCATGAAATTTGGGTGACTTGGAGAAGATTTAATTTCATGTGGGAGGGAATTCCATAAGCTACAGGCCTTACGGAAAAGAAGTTAAATGCCAGTGATTTTAAAAAAAGTGGAATCTGAACGTCTAGATTGTGGCGCAAAGTGTAGGGAACAAATTCACTGAACGATCTAAAGAGATTCGTAGAGAAAGGGCAGGGCACCAAACGAAAAATTATTTTAGAAAAACAGCGGAGTATAGATATTTCTCTACGATGGTTTAAGGTTTTATGGTTTAGATCAGGTAGAACATCTGAAGAGGATGTAGTTTTTAAACAGCCTAATATGATTTTAGCGGCGGAATTTTGCGCCTTATGTAGCAGATGTTTGTCGCTATCAGGGCAGTTGTGATAAATAATGCTTCCATGATCAACAATCGGTAATATGTTTGTTTTGTAGATAGTAAGGAGAGAGTGGCGAGGTAATGAATTTGAAAATGAGCGAAGACGATTTATTTTGGTCATCACTTTCTGATGAGGTTGGAGAATGTGAGTATACCAAGAGAGACTGTGATGAAAGATTAAACCCAAATGTTTATGTGTATCGGTTTCCGAAAGGTGAGTATTATTGAAAAATAAGGGGGGATGGATATTCCTCTGGTTAGATATTGTCATAACGGCAGTTTTAGAAGGATTGATGTTAATATTCCAAACCTATGACCAGTTGTATAATGTCGGAAGATCTTGAGAAGGTATCCTATGTAGGTGAATATGACATTTGGCAGAATAATATAGAGTGGTGTCATCCGCGAAAAGAGAAATGGATGCATTAATATTTTTTGCAATGTGGTTGACATAGATCACAAATAATAGAGGGCGTAGAATGGATCCTTGAGGAACACGCAACTAGTGTATTTGACGTTTGAGAGAGTCCTGTGAACGACTTGAGAACGCTGAGAGAGATAAGAGGGTAAAAGATTTAATAAAGGGCCATCTATACCAAGTTGTTGAATTTTGAAGAGCAAACATGTGTGATCAACGCGATCAAAAGCTTTGGATATATCAAAAATACTATTCTAGAGGAGAGATTTGAGTCATAAGCTTGGTACAAATTTCTGTAAAAGCTTCCAATAATTCAGATCAGAAGTATTGACAAAATTTAGTTTGCTCATGAAGCTCGTATTATATTTTTGCTTCGCCAGTTTGATTTTGCGTTGAATTAGGTTTCTGGTTTTATTATATAGAAGTTTGTGGTTTGTTTTTTTGGTTTAAAGCCAGCGTTTGTAATAGCGAGATCTTTTTTGGAGTAGAAGTCGGAGCTCGCGGGTTAACCACGGCTTGCGTTTGTTGGAAGAATAAAATATTTTTGTGGGAATAGAAACTTTAAGTGTTTGGTTTATGACGTTTGTAATATTTGAAAGAGCTGAATTAACATTGGGGGAATTCATGATAATGAATTCCCAAGGGGCAACATAAAATGCATTGTTCAAACCTAAAAAGTCCCCATTATTATAGTCCCATACAAAAATGGGTTAGAAGCTATGTGATGTTTAAGTGAAAAGTTTAGTAAAAATGGGGTTGTGATCAGGGGCGTAACGAGGTTAGATGGCGCCCGGGACAAGAAGCAAGTTTGGCGCCCCTATGTTCGAACCTGAGGTCTTTTGGAAGCAAGTGTACTTTATTGAAGAAAGTACTTGTGACATTGTTGGGACTTTCGGCGCCCCCCGCAATCATTCGGCGCCCTCATAGTGATTTGGCGCCCGGTGAATTCCGCCCCCCATTCCCCCCTCTTTACGCCCCAGTTTGTGATCTAAATTGTTGATAGGGTCCAAGATTCCGTGAGATAGGATTGTCGTTAGTACATTTGTTAAAGCCCGTCAAGAATCATACGATCTCGTGTAGCAGTGTCGATAAATTGATGAAAGCCAAATGCTGACAAAGTAGGAAAAAGGTTTGACTGAAGCTGAATCGGTTCGATTACAGAATGATCGTTGAATGAAGTCACCAACAATCAGAACAAAGCAATCGGGGTCAACTAGAAGAGACTCTACTACAGTAGATAGGGAATCGGTAAACTTTTGCTTGAGGAGAGAGCTAGAATTTGGCGGAAGGTAGCATACCGCAATGTAAAGACAACGAAAATATGTAGTAAGTTCAAGCCATAATATTACAACATCACTTGCTTCAAAATCGTAACGGCTAGCACAAAAATATAATGTTTAACATAAGCTAAGACGCCACCGCCATGTCGATTGCGATCTAGATGAAAAGGATCACAATAGCCATTAAGATGAACAGTAACGTTATCGATTGAATTATCTAATCACGTTTCAGTTAAACAGACCACAGTAAAATTGTATTCTGTGGCTAGTTAAACATACCACAGCAAAATTGTATATCTGCATGCCACTGAGTCATTTGTAGCAAGGAAAGTATATTTGTGGAGTAGGCGCTATATCACAGTAGTTATCGGTCAGCCAGGTGGGAGCATTTCTATTGAATATTGTGTTATGACGAAACAACTATTACACTGATAAATTTCCTCAAGCTGGTCAAGTATCTGAATCTAGTGCAGGGGTCTCAAACTCAAATTGTTTCGTGGACCACATGAGGACTTACGAGGTAACTCGCGGGCCGCGTTATGACGCTGGCGGAACAATAGCGGTATACTTGAACTTAAATTTTACATCTTATTTCCTGCGAAAGGTGTCATGAATTGTTGTCAAATTCTAGCCGTCCCTACGTTCGTATTAATCAATTCTAGCGGTCTAAGGTACATGTTCACTCGCTAGCTGAGCACTTTTAAACACCCGTGAATCAACTACCGTAAATGTTATTCATGTCATTTATTTTCATGCCCGCTTTTCCTCTAGGGAGGGTCGCGACTCGCGGGAGCAACATCCACAGGAGGATTTGGAATACCTCACGGCCAACTGCAATTTCAGATAGTTCTGTTGGCTCCACAACAAGACAGGACCAAGCAAGGTCGGAGATGCAGTCGCTCCACCTAGGCCTTGGACGACATCTGGGCCGCTTTCCCGTGGGTTTAGCCAGCTGGACTTGACTCACCAGTCTTTCGTGGGGCATTCTGGATACATGGTCGAACCAACTTAGTTGTGTTCTCTCAATTCGGAGAAGTGGTTCGACATTCAGGGCACTGCGAATTTCACAGCTGCGCAATTTGTCGCGAAGTGTCACACCAGGGGCGTAGCGAGGGGGCGCAATGACCCGGGCACCGAATCACTGGGGGGCGCCGAAAAGTCTCAACAATGTCGCAAGTTTTTTCTTCAATCCACTACATTTACTCCCAAAAGATCTTAGGTTCAAATATGGAGGGGCCAAACTTGTTTCTTGTCCCGTGCGCAATCTAACCTCGGTACGACCCTTTGTCACACCGTTGACTCTTCGCAAAAATCCCATCTTTGGCGTTTGCACCTGAGTTAATATTCTTTCGGTCATTACCCAGATTTCATGACCATAGGTAAGGTTCGGAACAAAAACCGATTTGAAAACTGACAGCTTTACGGTGTTTGAAAGCTCCCGTTTTGTGACCACAGAGCGATAAAACTCACGCAGAACTGCGTTAGCTTTACCAACACGTGTATCAATCTTCCTGCTCCGCCTTCCGTCTGTCTTAAATACCACCTCTAGGTACTTGAACGTCTCCACCTGCTGCAGTGTATTGCAACTCAATTGCAGCATACACTGCCTTGGGTTTTTAGAGAGGTACAGTACCTTCGTGTTTTAAGAGCTGATTTTCATTCCGGCTCGGTCGCACGCAGCAGAAAACCGATCGCGTGCATGCTGAAGACTGTTGAGAAGATGCTAGCGGTACCAAATCGTCTGCAAAAAGCAAACGGTTGATCCTACAGCTCGCGACTGTGAAACCCTCGTCAACTCGGCTGTGACTATCTATCCAATTCGTGTAGACCAGTGGTTCTCAAGTCGGTTCTGGAGACCGCATTCGGATTCGGCAGCCGGTTCTGGGGGCCGCATTCAGCCGCATTGCGGCCCTCAGCAGTCTTTCAATAAAACGTCTTATATTTTTGTGTGACAGGCTTCGTTCTGCTATAAAACAAAATGTGTCAATTGAATTGTGTTAAAAAAATTTAGTGAGGCTCTCCAACAAAATTGTAGTTCTTGATTTGACTCCCTTCGGCGAAAAGGTTGAGAACCACTGATGTAGACTATGAAAAGGAGCGGTGGTAGCACACACACTTGCCGGAGCACAGCACCAACGGTGAACGGTCGTGATTTAACTGCCCCGACACGGACAAAAACTTCTGAGCAGAAATACAGCGACTTGACGGCCAGTAACAGGCGGCCGTCAACACCGTATTCCTGCAACACTCCCCAAAGCTTTTCACAAGGAGCCCAGACGTATGCTTTCTCGTGGTCGACAAAGCATATGAAGATGTCTTTGACATACTCCCAAAATTTCTCAAAATCTTGCTGGAGAGTGAAATGTGCTTTGTAGTGCTACGACCGTGACGAAAACCGCCCTGGGTATCATCCAGCTATGATTCAATTATTTCGCGGCATCGTTTTTCAAGGCACTTGGCAACGTAAATGTTAATCATTTGAAAACTCCCAAAAAGCATCGCGGGCCGCACAAAAGGCCCTCGCGGACCACATGCGGACCGCGTGTTTGAGACCCCTGATTTAGTGAATGCAAGGCCAAGGGAAAGTCACTTACGTAGAACGCATCAGCTTATGTTTCTGCTCGTTACTGTTAGATTTTGCTTCTTCCTTGCTCAGATTTGCCCAGGTCGCATACGAGTAGCATTATTAAGTAAGGCTACCATACGTTCTCTTTTTGGAGGACATGTCCTCCATTGTCATAAAAATGAATTGTTCTCCGAGGACATTCAAAAATGTAAAAACGTCCCTGAAAGGGGCCCACTGGCCACTGTACGGAGCCCACTAGCCTACACTCAGAAAAGACTTAAAAAATGCTGGTGAATCCGGATGCGATTGTGGATGGCTATACTGAAACACTAAATACTCACTAAATACTGAAACACTAAATACTCCGAAAAACGCAAAAGACAACAACCTACTGGACACCAAAAAATGCTAAAAATGAAATACAAGTTAAGTGAGGAAACGGTTTTTACATTTTAGCTTGCCACGGGGAAAATTTGCGTTTCTACTTCCTTGTCAGTTACATCACTGGCTGTAATGCGTTGTATTTGCATACAGTAGTAAGCTGTCCCTACTCAGCTGCAAGAGGATAAGCGCTGGTGGCGTAGCTTAGTTTATGGGAGGGCCTACAAGTTGTCAAATTAATTTATGTTTTGGTTGAGTAAATTTGTCTCAAAAATAAAAAGTTAATAAAGATTTTGTATGTTTTGACTGAAACATCATCCACACGAGACGTCTTGTTTGAACGCTTAAAACTTAACGAATATTTGTTATTTAACTTGTTAAGTGTAAATGATACTATCAATTAAGTGACAGGCGTAAGTCTTCCTTTTTTCTGATGAATATATGGCAACCCTATTCTCAGGTTTGTTAATAAATAAACATGGATAGAAGAAAGGGGTATTGATACCTTAACAACTATAGAGCT
>Ga0210059_1015969_pt1 | contig 10878 bp, 6 predicted proteins | sample Ectturendosymbi2_FD_188042 | JGI IMG/M metagenome (GOLD analysis project Ga0210059, IMG submission 188042) | Ecteinascidia turbinata endosymbiont from Florida, USA - Sample 2 (SPAdes) (version 2) | ecosystem: Host-associated > Tunicates > Ascidians > Unclassified | place: Key West, Florida... | reverse complement strand
GGGGGATCGCCGAAAAGTTACAACCATGTCCCATGTACTTTTTTCAACAGCAATTTTGCTTCCGAAAGTCCTTGTGTTCGAACATGGGGGCACCAAACTTGTTTCTTGTCTCGGGTGTCATTTAACCTCATTACGTTCCTGAGTCTGATGCATCGACAGGAAAGCCGATCGCAACTGTGAAAATTGCATTAAAGTGCTTTTGCAGTTTCGTACACCACACTGTACAAATGTGCGGCAGGAAAATAACAGGCTAAAGCGAGGCAGTGCACATGACAACGCACAGATACCATACTTACAATTTCCGCTTCCAACTTCTGAACCAGAAAATTACGTCGGCCTATAACATTGCAGCCGTCAGTTGCAATAGCCACGAGCAGGAAAGCATGCTTTCCTCAAATCGTTTTGCTTCACTACAAGGCAAAACCATGTCCAGGCTTTCAGAATTTAGGATGTCATTCAGGGCCGGCCCCCCATTTGAAATCTGTTCCCCCCAATTTCACGTTTGGCCCCCTGGTTGCTGCATACATCCAATACAGTATTTTTTAAATGTGGCCCCTCCTTCTGGTTTTTGGCCCCGCCTGCTGCTATATCCTGGCGACGGGCCTGGTGTCATTGCAAAATTTCAGGGTGTCATTTTGACCCCAAAAAACAGCTTAAGAAAAGCACTGAGCTTAAGTGAAATATGCTTAGAAAGCGTGCGCTTTGGGCTCTTTACTGGCAGGAAATACGCATGCATAAACCTTGCTTGTCTGGACTGTTCATCTCCTGGCGCATGGCACATGTTTAGATTAATAGAATTTTGTATCTCAAATCGCCTATAAATGTTAACAAATAGAGACCAAGGCCTACGTGGACGCAACAGCTAACATCCATAATCCACTTACCGCACTATACTCGTTTTGGCACACCCCCCAAAATAGATCCTCCTAACTACACAATCAACTCCATCTGGCTATCTGAACTGCAGGCTGCACAAATGTGTAACTTTGGTCGTAACCACCAAAGGTATCTTGCTGCTATCCAGTACAAAATAAGAGAAGACTACCTGGGCTAGGCATAGTAGCCTACATTTTTTTGCAACAATCACTACATAAAAATACGTTGATCAATGGAAGTCTGACTTCCGGAGATATGCAACTAGGCATGTAGGCAGGGCCGGATAAAGAAACGCGAGGCCCATCAGAGCAACCCGGCAAAGTCGTGACCGCGAAGCTCCCGACACGCTTAGCGCAAGTGAACAGTTCGCTCTTTTGCCAGCAGAGGCAGGTTACGAAACTCGCTAGCGGATTGTTGCACTTTTGGTCTTTACTGCGTAACAATAACACGGCAATAAATCTTCAAATGCTCACTTCAAGTTACGGTAGTAGGCGTTTTGTTGCATGTGCCCAGGGCTCCCACTGAGTTTTTTTACCGCCCAGATATGTTGTTTTTGTCGACCTGGGTGTCTAAGTTATGACAAATCGCGTGATATCTGTGTTTTTTGAAGTGATAAACTCACCAGCAACTTCAATGCTTTCAATAATATAAAGATAACTTTACATTACAGTGTTTACATGCGCACATCAGGTGAGAAAGTACGCATATCGGATGAGGCAGAATGTGCTCTCGCTTTCATATACTCATATAAGAACATTGTCAGGGTCATATACAGTGGATTGTTGGGAAGGCAAGCGAGGCACTTGCCTCGGGCCCCCCATTGCAACTGTAATGTGCAAAGTACCTTGCATTCAAAGGGGCCCAACAGCAACTATAATGTATAAGTGAGCTACTTTGCTTTCAAAGGGGCCCCCAACAGCAGTTGCAATGTGAATACATTGATTTAAAAGTGACCGAAAGTAACTGTAATGCATAAGCACTTTTCTTTCAAAGGGCCCCCTAAATTAACCGTCAAGTAAACGTTTCAGATTTCTGTCATGAACTTCAAGAGTACACCAAGTGACAGCTACGTCACCTAATGAGTCACATACGTTCACAGATCTACAACCTACATACACGCAAATAGTGGTTTCGTTCGCCGCAAGTACAACAATGCGAATTCGAGTTACGGGGAGGGCACTGAGAAAACAGCTGTGAGTTTATCCGCCTCAATAAAAACACAAAGAACAGTTTCTCATAAAGCGTCAAGTCACGTGATCGGTCAAAGAGTATTCCACACCGGAAGCAACAAATTGATTTTCTATACAGTGTGTGTTGACATATGAGAAGCTAAACAAGCAGCAACCGAGAATCGTTTTCCGCACTCCTGGAAACATTATGGTTTTTCTCCAATATGTGTTCGCATGTGCGTGGTCAGGTGGCTTGACTGGGAAAATTTTTTTTCACATTTCTGGCAACAAAAAGGCTTTTCTCCAGTGTGTGTTCGCATGTGCGAGGTTAGGTTGTTGGAGCCTGAAAATCTTTTTCCGCACTTCTGGCAACAGTAACGTTTCTCTCCAGTATGTGTTCGCATGTGCATGGTCAGGTTGCTGGACTGGGAAAAACTATTTCCACACTTCGGGCAACAATAAGGTTTTTCTCCAGTGTGTGTTCGCATGTGAGTCTTCAGGCTGCATGCAACGAAAAATCTGTTTCCACACTTCTGGCAACGGTAAAGTTTTTCTCCAGTGTGTGTTCGCTTGTGCCTGGTCAAGGTGCTGGGCTGTGAAAATCTTTTTCCACACACCTGGCAACAATAAGGTTTTTCTCCAGTGTGTGTTCGCATGTGCATGGTCAAGTGGTCCGCACTGGAAATTTTTTTCCACACTCATGGCAACAATGTTGTTTTCTTTCCAAATGAATTTTCATGTGTTCATTAAAATACGAGTTTTGCGTGAAACATTTTCCGCCCTGATGGCAACAAAATTGTTTTGTTGCTTGTACAGTTTTTGTGTGCTTGATTGATGTCATTTTTCTGACAAAGCATTGTCCAATATCCTGGCAATTCCATCTTTCAGTAAATCTTTCGCGCGTTATGCTGGGCAACAATGTTGCCTGAAGATCAGATTTTCTACTGCGTTTCAAGCACAACAAGCTTTCATCAGCTAAAATTTTGGTGTCTTCTATTTGACTTGGTTTGTTTTCATTGGAAAGTCCACATCCATTGTGTTGAGAAGAGTTAATTCGAAGATTGCACCAAGGGACTTCAAACTTTTGTTGCCTGTTTAATGTTTTTCTGCTATTTTCAAAACTGTTTTTGGTAGGAATATCTCTGTTTGTTTCCACCAAAGGAGATGAATGAAGCGATTGTAAATAACGTGTTCTGCAGTGGTTCTATTGGAAATCATCGTTTGCTGAAATACCAGACGAAGCAATTTTATGACATTGTTTTGCTTCAAGGGATCCTTCGATTTTGGATGTTTTTTCTAAAATAACGTTTTGATTCAATTTGCTCATGTGTCGCAAACGCTGACATTTCGATGTTTTCAAGGCATCTTCTGAGAGAATTTTGTTCCTGAGATAGAAGAGCTTCTCGGTGTTTGAAGATTTGTTCAGATTCGGTGAAATGTTTTTTTTTTTCTAATGTTTTTTCAACAAAACATTTTCCATTGTTTCTTTTTCCAGATCTTCGATGGAATTCTTTGATTCTTTTGTGATCCAGTATTTGCAAAACTTCTTTTTGATATTTTCTTTTCGTAGGCTTGACCAACATTGATCTTTCAATCGCGATTGCGTCCAAGTGCTTGCTACTTTTTCTAGTCAAAAATGTTGGGTGCCTTTTTAACCCGGATTTCCAGGCATTCTGTCCAGATTTCAGAAATTTTTCCCAGATTTCAGGGCTTTTGACCAGGCTATCGGCAAATGAAATTTTTGGGTGCACTTGCAGCCCCTGCACCCCCGCCTTCTACACCACTGGTTGGGGCTTACCTCAAGCCTGGACTGTGGGGCCTCCTATGAGCAAGATGTTGCATCTAATACTAAATATTTATATAAACAAAACTGTCCATTTATTTTGACAATGTTCATGAAAACATATTTCTGCAGCATGGGCAGGAGGCTTTGGTGGGCTTAGCTCCCCGAACAAAGTTACAAGCGCCCCCAAATTGAACTATGAAACAGTACAAATCAGTGGAGTTTTTGTCAATTTGTAGAATGTCAAGTCACTCCTGCTCAAACGTAAAGCCCTTCAATTTAAGATATTCTGGCGAAGGTTCTGAGCATCAACACAACCTATAACGCAAGCAGGCTTTAGCATTTGCCATATTTCAAGTTAGGAAAATGACTTTTTCCAAGTTTTGAAGAATGCAAATTATTTTGTCAACTCAGTCATATCAAATCTTGGTTTTTGCAGTTTCACTTTCAATAGACATCACTGCCAGGTTTGTTAGTCTTTCATCAGTCATAGTTGATCTGTGAAACGTTTTGATTACATTAAACTTTCTGAAGATCCGACCAAAAGTATTGCGCACTGCAATGATTGGCAAACGTCTGTTGTGATTGCCCCACTCCCCCTTTCAGTCGTAATTGCAGGGCCGTGTTTAATTTTTATGCCCAATTTCAAACTTATGTTGTATTCAAATGCAACAGTGGTCTTCAACGTGGGCGAAAGCACCCCCAGGGGGCGATTTGGTGATTTACGAGATTTAGGGGGAGATTTCAGTTTGCAGGAGGGCGATTTCCACTGGTGTAACAGGCAGGGGTCCAGACGCATCCCTAAACGTTTTGATATGGTGAAAATCCGGGAAAAATCAATGGAAATATGGGCAAAATCTCTGAAAAGCATTAACATCTGCCAGTCTGTGTACATCATGCAGCAAGCGGAGTTATGGACTTTTCTCGTATAGTATGCGTTAGTTAGTTCTATTGTACTGATATTGGTTGAAAACGACCAATAAAGCTATCCGAAAATACCCAATCGGTTAACCTCAATTTTTCAAGCGGAGCGGGAAGACTTCACTTTTTGTTAAGATTGTAAAATGACCCAACAATCATAACATTGCTACCACTACATCATCGCATCGACTTTTGCGGCAATAATGAATATTAACTGCAACTTGTTGCCAAGGTCAGCTTAGTGAATTTTCGTCGTGAACTGTCAGAAATCCCTCCAACCGTATGTTTTATTATTAATAAAATTGTCTTGAAACAAGTCTTCATGGTCTTTGGTAGAGCATCTCCATACCATTGTTTCGTAGGCAAAAATATTAGTTCTTGATCGCGTGTTTTATCTATTTGGTTAGTACCTCGAGTAGAACAATGTAGGTATACTGAAGTGTGTTCTGTTGCAAAAATACTAGAAATATGACTGTTGCGAGACGATTTACGCAGCAATTAATGGTTAAAAAACTAGTAACAGGTAGCCGAAATTTGCAAAACGTGCTTATCGTGTTTTTCAGTCAGTTTGAGTGTTTTGCTGGATTTTGGATATTGCTTTACTGTGTACGTCTGACTTGTGTCAGAGTATAACAGAACAGTAGGCTAGAAAAGGAGTGACTTAGACTGGCGAGTAAGCCCGCACACTCAAACTTGGCTAAACTAAGGAGTCCAAAAATCCTTTTCGTTGCCTGTTTGAGGTTTGCTATGAAGTCATTCATTTGCGGAGATCACGCCGAAAGTTACATTGCGTAGAAATTTACTGGGTGAAATACATTTTTTGCCAGCTTGCTAGCATTAGCGAATGCAATTCCACCATCAAGAAACGTCTAATTGACATACAAAGCGACGATGGAGCCCGTGCTATATTTCATTCACACGGATGGTCAATTCTGGATTAAAAAGTGCAGTGAGTGATTTCCAGAACTTGTGGAAAAGTGAAGCTATAATTACTGGCGTTTTCCACGACGCTTTTTCTTGAGCAAGGTTTCAGTCAAGCATCGCACATGCGCAACAAATACCGCAAACGTCTTGACGTGAACAAGACCCCGGGAAACGCCATATGACCTAAACTGACCAACTTGTGACCTCTCTTGAAAATGCTTGCAGACAAACACCATCGCAAGGTTCGCATTTGTTGGTACCAGCTGTTTTTTTGGAAATGAATAACATTTACTCTACAAATGCATTTTATTTCGTTTAGGTTTGTGCTAACTAGAGAGCCCGATGATATTTCATTAGCAGCACTGAAATTATTTTCAAATCAAAATAATATTTTCTGACAAGGCAAAAATCATAGGTAGGGGGCGATTTTCAAGCAAAGTTACTGCAAGGGGGAGATTGTACAAAAAAGGTTGAAGATCACTGATGTACAGTATCTTTAACATAAAAGTGCTGTGTTGATGCCATAAACCATATAATGACAACATCAATTACATGTTAACGTCAAACAATCATTCTTCCATATACAACAGGTGTTACATTAACCTATGTTTCATCCCACGCAACCGGCGCAGCACTTCAGGCCCTACATACCACAAGGCCCACAACTATAAGTGTTGCGCACGCGCAGCCCAGAAAATTGTGCTAATTGTCCCACAGTTTACAATTAGGCCGAAACCCACAGTTTACCGTTTGACTGACTGCTGACTGTATGCCAGCAGTTTGACTGCTGGCGTACAGTGTCATTGCTTGAAAAACTGGATTTCGCATTGGTGAAACGATTTGAGTTTTCTTCGGACAACTCTGATGCAAGATGCACCGCATATTGCAGGCTACGAATATGATTTCACATGATTGTTTACCTTGGAAACCAGCTATTCTATTTTTGTACAGTGAGAAGGTACAACAAAGTCTACAACAGTCGTGTAACTGACGGAAATTCATGGGTGCGAACCTCCCGCCATGCTGAGCGAAATGTAAACATTGGGCCCCATTTACCTTATACTGTATTTCGGCATTTTTTTGGTTTTCAGTAGGTTGTTGTGTTTTGCCTTTTTCAGACGTTTTTTTGGACTGTTTTTTTGTGATTTCGTTTTGGTACCGTATAGATATCCACATTCGGATACACTTTCATTTCTGATTTTCTGAGTTTTGGTAAGTGGGCCTCCTTCAGCTACGTTTTCTCACCTTAGAAGCTATGGATCATGGGAAATTGAATTTCTTTGATGTATTAGATAAATATGAATGTTGAAAGGGAAAATGTGTGAAACTAGTTCTTGGTTGATTCTGTTGCGTCTATATGCCGTAACAAAGGTCCTTAGGCACATACGGAGGACCTTTTTTAACCATGGGCCCCAGGCCTCAGGGCGTCTTTTCCTTCGGCTCTGGCTGCGTCCATATGCTGTAAAAAGGCCCTCATGCAGATGTGGGGGGCTCTTTTTAACCATGGGGCACAGGCCTCAGCCGAAAGGCCTTAGGATCCAGCTCTGGCTGCGTATTTGGTAAAAATAAGCTTTTTTATAGCAGTGAATGCACCTGTTGCTGACCAGGGGCATATCCAGGGGGTGATTTGGGCTATCGCCCCTCCTGAAACCTTCGAATGCAACTTTATTCCCAATGTTTTTTTACAATTCAGAAAACAACATTCGCAAAATAAGGCCATTTTGCTGTCCATTGTTTTGTCACAGCAGTGTCGCGAATCATACTTCATCTCACTTTACAGTAGTGTAGTGAACTACTAATAAGACTCGCATACCAAATATTACTGAAATCGTCCCCAATAATCACATTGGGCGGGAACCACCCCGTTTCCTGACACCGTTCCATGGTGATAAATTTGCCAGAGTAGAGGCTCTTGCTTCCCAATGATGATGTGCTTTTTTGTTCATCATGCAACTTTCCTATTTTCAAGCTTTCTAAAAAAAGATTTTTTTTCTGAAAAAAAAATTGGAATAACAAGCATTCCTCTCAAATACTCCATAGTTTTTTGAAAAAACAATAAAAAGACAAATCATTTTTTTGAACTCATACCTGGAACTCTTGCGCCAGCCCTGAGATTCTTTTCATCAACTTCTGCAATTGCAGTGCTTGAAAACGGACAACTGAAAACGTTTGGAAGTATAAATCCGTAAAGCATATTGTTCTCATTATTTGAACGTATATGTTTTCAGTCAGTCACATATGTACTCCAAGAATACGTGCATATCTTCATGCACTTTTTTTGTCAATTGACAACAGTTTCAAATTTTGAGGCGCGTTTAATGATCCACAATAAATCTTTTTGTTTTCCTGCAGCAAAACGTTTTTAAGCATTTTGTAACATACTTGTTTATCTTTGATGTTTTGCGGATTGGTGCTTGATGATGAAAAATTTACCAAAAATATTTTTTCAAAAACGAACGCAAATGAGTATTATTGAAACGTGTAATGAACCTCTCAAACCATTTTCACATAACTCGTATTGTTTCTTCAACACACATAACCTGCAGGACACCACCCAATGGCAAACACCTGAACTGCATCACCTGCAGATTCTGTATATAGGTGCAGACAATATTTACAGATGTTTTGTGAACTTGCCTTGGAGTTTCATTGCACAGTTCGCAATAGCTACTAAACTGATTCTCGGTAGCTGATGTACTTTCGCTCTCAAATGGAACCTGAATAAACACCACACCAGAACAATAATATAATTATTGTGAAAAACTGAGCTGCATTGAAAAATAAACACCTTCAAAACGTTGAAAACAAACACTATACGTTTGTGCATATTGTTTTATGATGTTTGAAAACATAGACAAGTTACAAAAATATGTTGTTAATCTCCTGAAAAACAATCGAGCAGTAATGATTGCATTGAAGATATTCTTTTGCTTCAAGGATAATGAACAAACATTTGACAATCAAACTGTCACTGAAACAATGTTTTGAATCGAAACTCGTTTCTTACATCTGATACTGATATTTCTTCTCGCTGGATTCCATCGAAACACTTCCAAGTCACAGACATTTTCAATTTTGAATTGCTATGTTTAAAGAAAAACGGCATCTTGTAAAATTTCTGTAACGATTGAAAAATAATTATGGCGGGAAATATGTGATTTGACAAACAACGTTTCTGGGCTAGGAAAAAATTTCAATTTTTCCAAAAACTCAAGTGCAGCGCAAATACCTTCCGCTTTATATTTCTCCATTTCAAAAGCACCCATCATATGAGATGCAATAGACCGACAAACTAATTAACACGGTAGGAACTAAACATTTTCAAAGAAATGCAATTCATATTTACCTACAACAAAGGCATAGTAAAATGATTTTGACGACATTTTATGTTAACACTAATCATCACTTATGGATCAGTCATGTGTAGACATCACAACAGTTTGGGATACGTACAGATATTGTGTGCATGAAATGTCGCGTTTTGCCAACACCTCAATGCATGAAAAATGTCACAGTCTTTTGGCCCTAAACTGAGCGACTCTAAAACTTTCGCCTGAGTTTCGGTTACCGTAGCTGCTTTCATGTTTGAGAAATAAACCACAGAAACCAGTACATGAAAAATCCGAAAGCAGGCTGATGTGCTTCAACATAACAATTAATTACTTGCGTGTTTCGCAGGTGTTCAGATTAAATATAACTTTTATTTATTCACTGAACAACAGCACATCAAACCTCCAAACCTAATTTCCATGCAAATTGCGAGGTGTGTCACTGTGTCATGCTATATGACAACAGTTGTTCTTATCCTTGTTTGCTTCTGATGTGTCACAAGTTGAAGAACACGCCGAGTTTATACATGGACAATGAATGCCACACTTGTGTTTTACCCTTCGCATGATCTTCGTATCGCTGAAGACATACTCTAAAAGCGGATTGCTGTTTTCTGCAATAAAACGAGACGCATACAAAATGATACTTACTAAAGTTTGTATCGCAAAGAATAAAATTTTTCGGTAAAAACAAAATAAATCTCTTCGCAGGTTGTTTGTCCAAAGCATAATTATAAAGGAATGGAAGGATGCTCGTAAGCAGCTTGGGATACTAGTTGCGGAGAAACGTTTTCTGAGGGGGGCCCAAATTTACACCTGGAAAGTAAGTTTTTGACACATTGAACATGCTATTGCAGTGATATTTGTAGAAAATTCGCATGGATTCACACAGTTCAGCATGATCGCATTTTTCGCCAGCAGAACCTTTAACGCGTTTCGCCAACCGATCATTGCTGCATTGCGGTGGCAACTTCTTATTCTTCATCATCAAGCTACCAGCCGAGGTCCGTCTAATAAACAATGACAGTACTTCTAACTTGAAGAATGCGAATGCGCTCTTGATTGAGCTAGTATCTTGTTCACTTTTTTACTCCCCAGTCTGTAGTGTTTTCATTTAACAAAAAATATATTGGAACGCCCCATGAAGCCTCGAACTGATACTGGGCCTCGAAGCTGAGTTTTTTGAAGGCGAGTGGCCATGGGCGCCCGCAGGGGAGGGCGAAACGGGCATTTCCCCCCCCCATGGAAATTAGAACTAAGAAGCAAAAATTTCTAGAAAACGTGAAATCAGCATTTTAATTCTGATCAGTTGTGTTAATTTTTGCAACAACAGTTCGTTTGCCGATATGACACTTCCACTACAAAAGAGTCAGGTTCACTGTTCTGGTGTTATGCAGTGATGAGCTTGCAGTTCACTGAACTCGCTCCTCTTCCTGCGGAGACAGGTTGCGAAACTTTCTATTGGCCTTTGTTGCGAAACAATAACATGGCAACAAATGTTCGAAGATGCAGTTCAGGTTACGGTGGTAGGCGTTTTGCCGCATGTAACTATTGAACGTAGACTTCTTGGCAGGTAATGCTGCGAGACATGAACTGGTGATAGCGGTAAGACAATTAGGTTTATACCAATGGTGGGCGAACTGCGGCTCGCCGACTTATTTTTTGTGGCTCTTCTAAATAAATAGCAATATCTCAAATTAACAGAGAGTTGTTACCTCATATTTAACGTATGTTTCATTTATCAAAGTGTTTACACAAGTTCGTGAAGTTAGTCACCAGGGAGTCTGCGCGATTTGAAAACAACGACAGTGAACCTAAAGGTTTAAGCTCAAGTTAGGCTACTTAACTTCCCAGAGGAATTAAAAATTTTTTAAAC
>Ga0210059_1015968_pt1 | contig 10879 bp, 7 predicted proteins | sample Ectturendosymbi2_FD_188042 | JGI IMG/M metagenome (GOLD analysis project Ga0210059, IMG submission 188042) | Ecteinascidia turbinata endosymbiont from Florida, USA - Sample 2 (SPAdes) (version 2) | ecosystem: Host-associated > Tunicates > Ascidians > Unclassified | place: Key West, Florida... | reverse complement strand
CACCCAATTCCGAAAGTAGCACTAACAATTTTCAAGTTAATCAAGCTTTTGATGTGTAAGTCAAAGAAATGTGTCAGTGCAAATCAACGAAAGTGCTTAAAAAAACTATTCTACTTCAACTTTTACTCGAACCTGATCAAAGCAGAACCAATTGCCCGTTGTTGAACAAGCATTGTGTGTAGCAGGGGTCAGCAACCTACGGCACGCGCGCCACACTTGGAACGCCAAGCAATTTCTAATGGCACGCAGAAGCTCCATGTTTTACATATCGATTTTGTTATGATTCACTCATAAGGTAAATTGACCTTGATTTGTATAAAAATAAGGCCCGTAACCAGCTGGGGACACCAGGGGGGGCGAAGAGTTTTCTGAGAAGGGCCCAAATTTTTAAAAATATATCCAATAGTTAGCTATGTCCAAGACATTTTTCCAGGTGGGGTGAAAAATTTTTAGGGGAGGCTTCGCCCCCATGCTTACGGGCCTGATAAAAATACGTATGTTGTTGGCACACTGAATGATTTGTAACCTTTGAGTCGACGCAGTTAGCAAAAGTTTGCCCATCCCTGGTGTATATTGTAAATGCTGGAGAATTCATGCCATGGCTGGCCTGACCTTTACCTGAGGTTTGTGCTCCGTGTGGTAGTTGGTGATGATGAAATACACTCTTGTATATACGCGCTTGTAATCAATAACCGAAAGTAAAACAAGGATTAAAACGCCTTTCGCAGCCGTGTCTGGTGCACCAGCTTGCTGTATCCCACTTCATTTCAAAACCATCGCAGAAATTCTTCTCTGTTAACTCTAGCATGCTACAGTACTATACATTGCGCTCTTGTGTGCAGCATCAGCCGTAGCTTTAAAAGAACATCGTAGGTTTTGTTTCTGTGCAGTTTTACAACTAAATGCGTGAATATGGCGGTGATATACAGTTTGTGTGCGTTGAAGCTCAATCCTTGGCTAAGAAGCAGTTCATTTTCAAATTTTTTTTACGCAATCAGGCCGTAGACACCGTTTAGCAACAATCGCATTTGTTCTTCTGTAGATATTTAGTTGTGATGATATGTAGACCTACTGTGGCCGTTCAGTCACAAATATGTGGAGCCTTAAAGGTTTCATCAATGATATCCGATTACTTTGTCGGGGAGTAAAAAATCAGTTTTGTCAAGTAATCAGTGTCCGACCTGTACATAGTCTGAAAGTGTTTCAACTTTCATCGTATGTTAATTGACACCTCATCCTACAGTACATTTGAAATCATTTCAGCTGCAACGCGAAGAGTCAACAGCAAAATCTAACGAAAGTACAGTAGAAAGATGCTTTTTATTTTGTAAGTGATGAGGGCATTGACACTGCCATTTACTTACAGATAGCTTGCAATCTATTTTCTTGATGGAGCGCATGTGACCAAAATGAAACCACTATACGTACATTTTTTCCCCAGTCGATTGATCTCTTTGTTATTTAAACACCAATGGATTTAAAAAAAGACTTCATTGTCTTAGTTCCCAAACTTTTTTGAGCGCGACCCAAATCTGAGTTTGGTGAACAACCCCAACCCAAGCCTCAAACAACGTGTGAAAAATACTTGTGCGGATGATTTTCGGCAGGTTGCTATGTTCGTTTTTAATGTCAGCAATCCACTCTTTTCTCAAATATCTATGCTACAGACAGACACAAAGAAGCAGACAAGCAGTGGTAACGTTCAACATCTACAACTCCGGTTTGGATCGCCTCTGCACGATCCATTTTTTGACCCTTCTCCACCCTTTGGGTTTTGATCCATACTTTGGGAACCACAGGGCCAGATCAACTTACCAACCGTTGTGTGTAAGATGCTGCGACAAGTAGGCCTATTTCTTAACTTCTGTGCAGAGCCGTGGTAATAATCCATTGTGGCTTCGTTTTCGCAAATACACAACCGTTTTCACACTTTGAGTAGACTGAGTGGGTCAAACATGTACAGGTTTGTTTAGGGGGCATGTAAAACTTTCCCCAATTAAAAAATTTGTCTTTAAAATATTCGTGAATTTTATTGTTTACTCTGAAAAGTTAGACAGATAAATACCTATTCGTTTATGGGAAACAGGCTTAGTGCAACTAGCGTAAGAAATGGTGCCACAGTCGCATTTCATAGCGTTTAATGACATAAAATCCAAACATTTTTAAACATGTTGGAAGATTCTAGAGTTTGTATTATCAGTTGCATACGTCAACCAGTCGCTCAAAAACTGGACAAGATCAATGTCAGTCTACATGCGAGCAAGTTTTGTGGACCCACTTCGGGAGTAGGTGTCGTATAGAACAAAGTCGCTAGACTCGTTACTCGCCTTCGATTGAACGTGTGTTGGTGAACATCAGAAGCGTGTAAATGTAAAAAGCGCAATCACAATGACGGCCGCGCTGACTCCATGCTCGACTGCAATATTGGCTGAAAAGAGCGCACTGCAGATCTTGCACTCATAGCATTGATATTATCACAAACACTTTCGCACGCAAGTTTTACGCGCAAATGGTGGCTTTCATTCAAAGTAAAAACTTGGAAATTTACTAAAAACAAACTTTAAAAACTTGTCGATTCAATCAAAGCAGACTTTCTCTTTGGCGGATTAAATCTGAACAGAATTATTCAGACAAAGGAGTGCCAGAAAAATGCACATTTTGTGGATGATGCTTTAAAAACAAGGGGCAATATGTTGAGACTTGGTTGTTGATTGCCCCCCACTATCAAAATTTCCGGCTACACGACTGGACATGCCACTAGTTTATTTTATTCTGTTAGTCACACTAAATCTGAACACAACTGTCGAGGAAAAAAACTCCAGATTGATGCACATTGTATGTAAGATGCATTAAATGCAAGGAGCATCAAAGATTGACATTATGAGACCCAGACGTTGTTTGCCCCCTCCTTATTGAAATTTCTGCATGCGCACTTACACGCCCTGGGTTAAATATATATAACCTACGTACGGCAGCCGCCGGTTTTTAAATTCCAACGTGCAGAATTTTTGTGTGAAAAGTTTGCTAACTCAAAAAACGACGAGTTTCCACAGCCTGCGAACTTCGGCTACGTATGCTGCAGCCTACTTTATTTTAATTACCAACCTCTTGTAACATTTTTGTGATAAATTTGTTAAGCTTCAAATCCATGAGATACCACAGATTGCGAACTTCGCATTTCAGTACAGGAATGTCGGTTTGGTAAAATATACATATACGTATATTGCAGAGCAGTTTACGTTACTTGAAATTACCAACCTCTCATACAAATTTTGTGATAAATTTGCTAAATTTCAAAACGACGAGATGCCACAAATTGCAAACTTCGCATTTCAGTACAGGAATGCTGGTTTGGTGAAATATGTGAACGTACTGTAGCCTACATTGTTTTACAATCCCCAGCCCATCGTATAAATTTGTGTTAAGTTTGCTGAAGTTCAAAACGACGTTCCCAAATCAGAGCAGGAATGCTGCATGGCTTGGGGAAATACATGTAGACTACCTGCTGCATCCTACGTTGCTTTAAATCTCGTATCTGAGCTTTGCGCTTCAGTGAACGAATGCTGGTTAGGTTAAATTAACTAAATGTGCCTACTGCATCTTGTTATATGCACACTGGTATGTAGTCTTCAAAACAACGAGAAACAATAGATTGCGACCTTCGCATTTCATTACAGAAATGCTGGTTTGGTGAAATGTGTGTTCTGTACGTGCTGCAGCTTACATTGCTCAAAATCCCCAACCCGTCGTACAAATTTTGCGCACGGTTTGCTAAACTTCAAAACGAAGAGATATAGGCTATATACACCGCAGCTTGCGAACTTCAGTACACAATTGCTGGTTTGGTGAAATACGTGTACGCACTGTAGCCTACATGGTTTCACAATCCCCAACCCGTCGTATAAATTTTGTGTTAAGTTTGCTGAAGTTCAAAACGACGTTCGCATTTCAGAGCAGGAATGGCGGTTTGTGGAAATACTTGTAGACTACCTCTTGAATCCTACGTTGTTTTAAAGCTCGTATCTGAGCCTTGCACTTTAGTGAACGAATGCTGCTTAGGTTAAATTAAATAAATGTACCTACTGCATCTTGTTATATGCACACTGGTATGCAGTCTTCAAAACGACTAGAAGACAGATTGCGACCTTCGCATTTCAGTACGGGAATGCTGGTATGGTGAAATGTGTATTCTGCACGTGCTGCGGCTTACATTGCTCTAAATCCTCAACCCGTCGTACAAGTCAGGAATATCCAGTGTGGACATTCTCTTAGGCGAATTCTCACTTTATTCATCTGAGCTTTGCATTTCAGTGATGATGCTGCAAAAGTTTTGTTGCCCACCTAACCGAGCGTTTCTTTTCGATGCGCTCTTTCTATGAGAGCATCTTTCTCTTCACAACACATTACTCGTCTCCCGGCGCGGCTATCGCTTTCAACGCGCTCTTTCTGTGAGAGCATTCTCTTTGTGCGCCTGGAGGCGCTGAGAGGCAGTGAGCGGCGCGTGGTGAGAATAGTGGGAATTGTCGGACTTACACTAGACGAGACCCCCGTATGCTAAGTAGGTAGATTTAGTAACTTACGTCAGCTTTGAGGTCACATATGGGGCGCCGTTCGTAAAAATATTATATCTGACAGATTTAGCACAAAAACTGCTATCTCTGTGCAGAGATAGCTATCTCTGTGTGCATTTAGCTATCTCTGCGTGCATTTAGCTATCTCTGCGCGCATTTAGCTATCTCTGCACAGAAATAGCTATCTCTGGGTGCATTTAGCTATCTCTGCGTGCATTTAGCTATCTCGGCACATGTATAGCTAAATCTGCATGCATATATAGCGCTGAAGCATGTCGGAGGAAAACATGGTATCCTGTCTGAAGAAAAACTTGGTGTTCTGTTTCAGTAATCCAGACAAAAGCTAGGGTACTGCAAGGCATGAATTCCCTGGCGTCATATAAAGCTAGGTGGTTTCAGGTCTAAATTATACTGGTATGATAACAACATTGGTTTGCGCAGACGATGGGCTGCAGTAAACTTGTGGTGGTGGTCTCAGTGTTAGTGCTATTTTTTGCTTAAAGTTTCAAAGAGGATCTCGTCAAGTGTGACCATACCAACTGTTCTCACCAGGCGCAGCTCACTGCCTCTCAGCACCTTCAGGTGCACAAAGAGAATGCTCTCACAGAAAGAGCGCATTGAAAGCGAAGTGCTCGCTTGGAGATGAGCACCGTTTTGTAAAGAGAATAATGCTGTCATAGAAAAAGTGCATCGAAAGGAATTGCTCCGTTAGGCGTTCTTGCCCGAAAATAACGTTGGCAACACACATCACTTTAGTAGCATTATCACAGTTAACCCTACTGCTTGAAGAATCAAAGAAACGAAGGATGCATACAGTAGTCTAGCTTTGGCCTGGATCACTGAAGGAGAAGACTAAATTTTTCTTTAAACAGGACGCATTGCACCTTATGTTTGCAGCTTTAGTTGCTTTAAATCTCGCACCTTGACTTCGCATTTCAGTGCAGGAATGGTGGTTATCTTAAGTAATAAGTAGGTTAGGTATTGCAGCTTATTATATATAGGAACATATGCATCCTTCGTTCTCTGCGCAGAGATAGCAATCTCTGTGCAGAGATAGCTAAATGCGCACAGAAATAGCTATCACTGCGCAGAGATAGCTAAATGCGAGATAGAGATAGCTAAATATGCGCAGAGATAGCAGTTTCTGTGCTAAATCTGTCAGATATAATATTTTTAAGAACGGCGCCCCATAGTCACACTACAAACGTGATGTGAAGTGTCTTGTTGAAAGCGAATTTAGCTTTGCGCACCAGTGCAGTAAAATGTTTCATTGCGACGCTCAGCTTCTCTTACTAAGTTGATAGCTTTGCATACTATACAAATGTATAGCTTTGTTCACTATATGTATAGCTTAGTTCACTTACTTCATTAGCTCACACCTGTTTTCTGCTGTACGTAAAAACGTTCGAATTATAAGCTTAAATACGACGATAATTTGCCGACATTGCATTTAGTAAAAATATAATGGAAAGAAAAAATATGTCAAAGATTATAATTTTTACGCTTGATGGTGATGCTTCACCAAGGGCGTACGCAAGTGGGGGTTAGGGTTAAAAGCCCCCTTGAGTTTGATATTTTACGAAAACTTTATTACCTGCGCAAAGGAAATCAATTGTTTTCGCATACTTTTTGCTTGTTAATTTGTCGACTTAATGCAAATAACACAGAATGAATTTGCATGCGAATTTCAAGGTACATTGCAAATGGGCCAAAAAGTTATAAGGTGGTGTTCCGCGATAGTTCACTTTAACGGAAACAATTGTCTTTGTTTTGTCTGCTGTGACTGAGCAGTGCATGCGCTTGGCTACATTACCAATTTCTGTTGCATGATAAGCTGTTGCACGGGCTCAAAAACAGCAGTTGTTAAAATAGAAGCATTCAGGCATTTGATTATGACTCAGCAGGGAAAAAGGAAAACTAAAAATTTGCTGGACTTCTATACATAACAAAAAATCGAAAGTTTACTTGCGGACTTTATGTGCATTCTCAATTCTTATGTAGTTTTGCAAGATTCGATCTTGCAAACCGGGGTGTGCGTCAGCCAGTCCAGCCTCACACCTGTGTTCCACTGTTCGTATTCGACAAGACATCAGTGAAGCCTCATTTTGCAGTTGTAAATTGCTCTGACGCAGTGACGAGCGTATTTCACTCCCCTGTTTCAACGCGCAGCCTGTTATTTTTGCGGTTATGAGCTGCTGTGTCGTAGCGTTGAGTGTATTTTCCTGCGATATCCTAACCTGGAGCGCTGATAGTTTATATTCAGTTCATTGATGCATAAATTAAGGGGAGTCCGTGTAGATGAATATGCATATTATGTCAACAAACTTCGTTAAAACGTTGGTTTGGAAACATGACTATGACGTCACAAACAGCGCACACCAAATACAAATGATCACCGTATGCCACTGAATGAAACCCCCCATGAAAATTTTCTGCGTACGCCACTGAGCTTCACCGATATTTGTACGTTCTGAAGCCAAGTTGATTGAAATAGCTGTGGACTGGAGTCTTTGACCCCGGTACGCACACTCACTACAAAACTTCAAGAGAGTGCGCTAACCCTAGGTAAGATATTAGGTCACTGGCAACTAACCATGCTATCGTAAGAGCATATTTCTACTCCACTAGCAACAATGCCAATGGAACGCATGAAAGAAAGGGAAAAATCACTTATGATTCCACCAGTGTTGGCTGCAACTTACCTTGATTCGGAGTACCAAGTGCTTTTGACTAAAGAACAGCGAAACTCAGCCAAAATTGAGCTCCAAGCCTTCTGCTTATAAAAGACTTCTGCTACTGAGACACCAACAAGACAGCTTGTGCAGTAGAGAAGTGCCTAGTAGCCTACTAGTGGCAAAGCCGATGAACTTACACCTATGCAGCTGATGCTTATGTCCAAAGCAATGGAGACCAATTTGAGTCAGGTCGCTTGCTCATCTTTTATCACATCCCTAATCCACTTTTTTGACTTGAAGAATTATACAAAAGTAGATTGTGCGTTTCATTACTGGGCTGAACAAAATAGCAAGGTGCTTTCACAAACGGCATGGATTGTTTTTGCTGTTGCAATGACACAAGTGTCAGTTGAAAGACTCTTCAGGGGTGTAAAATTTATAGTAAGTGGTTTGCACAATTCTTTGGCAGAAGACACTTTGCAAGCAACTGTATTGCAACGCACTAATGTGGGAGCATATCAATTCAGTGTTCGTATTCAGCATTCACCAGTTGAGTTCTTTTCCGTTCTTCTTAAATTGTTCTTGTATAATGTACCTCTTCAGCGTGGATTAGCCCCATTTCGTTTATTATCAGAGGTGTTAGCATAGGGTGTTAGTTTAACACTAGGTATGGAAAAGTATGGAAGTTAGAATGGAAGATTTTTGGTATGGTATGGAAGATTTCAGGTATGGAATGGAATTGTATGGAAGATTTTGCCTGCTATGGAAGATTTACATTCCATTCTATAGTATGCCCTGGCAGCAAGTCGGACAATACCATCCAGTGTTTCGTCTGCCGTTCGATTTCTGTTTTTGTTGTAGATTTTACTTGCTTCATCGTAGAAAATGTACGTAGCCTACTCTTCCACATGTTTCCAAACCTCGAGCGCATTTTTAAAGCGAAATGTTTCAGTTTGGGAAACCTATTTTTGCTGATTAATTTCCAGAAGCTATTTGCAGTCTCTAATACCTTCAGTATTGCAGCCTACCTTTTTAATAAAATATGTTATGCTTGTTCTTTTTTCTACTGTACAGTAATTAAAATTGCCCATTGCAGAGATGGGCAATTAATTTGGCTCAATGGCTACTTTGAGAAGGTCGCATTTAGCTGATAAATATGGACAGATTTATTTGGCGGTATTGAGTTCATTGCGCCAGATGAACTCTTCAAGACAACGAACGCCAGGGCACCGAAAACACAAAGGTTATACAGTCAGGTTCCCCAGCGGAGGGTATAGGGAAGGGCCGTACCTTCTAATTTGATCATAAAATAAATAAAACAAAAACGATAATGGTACACATAAAAGGTAGTATTCATTGTTCTTGTGCAAATGCACTTTATCCGGCGAAAGCAATTTAATGAAACAAATGTAACCTCACACGCTTTTCAACAAATTTCAAATTTGAAGTTTTTTCTGAATGCTTCCGCGGGCCACTGAAAACGCTGTGGCGGACCACATGTGGCCCGCGGGTCTGTAGTTGGACCACACTGACGTAATCAAACCACGCTTATGCAGTCTTCTTTTAACACACTGTGTGGTTCGTTACGTATGCAGGCTTGTGGGAATATACATAAGGTTCAGTTCTGACTTCTAAGTGAGCAAGTGCAAAGATGTATTTCCTGCGGCGAGTTTTCATGATTCACCTGCGTAATTTTTTAAAAGCCTGCGTGGTGTTTTAGCTTTAGTTAGTTGTCCGATAGTCGTTGTCAACTTACAGGTCTACTTCTCATTGATTGAAAGGGTTTTGCAAGAGTATCCAACTATCGTGTTTTTCACCGCTACTGATGTTCTGACCGTTGATTATTCTGAAATTATGTTTTATTTTTAGAAAGTGCTCAAAAAATAGATATTAAAGTAGTTTGTGAAAAGAAAGCATTTCTGATAGCTAAAGTATAGAAAACATTTCAGACTAAATTTTGAGAAGTGAGGTTCAACCCGCACAGACTAATGTGAGCACCACAAACGCAGTTGTGGATAGCTGAAGTCCATTTCAGACTCACTTGTATGCAGTTCACAATAATAATGACATTGGATGATATCCCAATTCAGCAAAAGCTGAAGGATGACAAAAAGTACAACCTTTTCGCAAACTCGAATACAACTCCACCTGAATAGTGAATACAATTTCAAAATAATGCGAACGGAGCGTGTGCTTTCATGGGGAAATTTCTTTGTGGTGTAGAGAGGGTAAAGCGTTTTGTGAAGGTCCATTTGCATTGCATCATTCGCAACCTGAAAAAGGACAAGCGAAATGTCGACGTTGCCCTCCACTGGAAAAGTTTCTGCGGACGCCCATGGTATCGCTAATTAATGCTATTTTCAGATCAGTAGTCTATCTGGTCAAAAACAAAAATAAACCGATTTTCCATTGATTAGATCTGTTGAACAAACTGAAGTTTACCATTAACAGCAGTAAATCACATGTGTTAATACTACCCATTGTTGCACTTCAACCAAACCTAACTACATAGCAATGATAGTTTACAAACCAAAACATCATTCAAAACAATGCACTATCTTAAAATATGCCATTTATATTGGAATGACTGACTAAAAATTCAGTCTAACAAGTCAGTGTCACAAAAAAACAATTTTGCATACCATGTTTAAGAAAGGAAAAAGCTATCTGGCCTGGTATCATCCAACAGAACAACCAGTCAATGCAGGCTCACGTAAAATAGGTGTAAAGGCCTGGTGTAGACAACAGACCACATTAAAAGAGCTTAGAGCGCTCTAGCTAGTCTAGACTACAGATCATAGTAGGCCTACGCTAGCTGCTAGCCTTAGTTCAGGTACTCAGTAAACAATGTCCTTAATGTATACTGGAAGAACCCTACCTTGCCACACCAAGAACAGATTCAAACTTGGCGTTCAAATTAGCAGACAGGGGAATGGGATGGCACTACGGTACAGAGATTACACGATAGACAGGCTAGGAGTCATGGAACAGAAGGCTGAAAAGATGCTTCTGAAGATAATAAATGAATGATTATGCAATGTGCAACTTTTTCCAAAAGTCTGAATCCTCGAAATATCGAGAAAACGTTTCGGATATCCGGGTCCGGTTCCCGTTTCAAAGCAGTTTTTGGATATCCGTATCCGCTTGCAAACTCACTATCCTGCCGGATATCCCACCGGCAAACCGGATAGTGATCATCTCTGCTGTGTTTCACACTATCATATTCGTTCGGCTGCTGGCAGCACAGCGCATGTGCATTTGTGTCACACGTGTTTTTGCGTTTGGTGTGTCTCTAACTAGTTGCAATGTCTCATAGAGGCAAGTTGCTTTTTGAAACGTCTTGTAGCTATGAGCAAAATTTGTTAACAAACTTATGGAAATAAAAGTGTTTCACCATTATCGTTTTCAGATAACCGAATTTTACACCAACTCGCTGCAAGTAGGTATTTACATTTAAGTTTTTCAAACCTAGGAAGCTCTCACAGTATATCTGATCAGTGCTATGACCAAGGCTTCCATCGATCTTGAACCAAAAGTAAGGACGATTGGAAAAAATACGATTTTTCTACCGAAAAATAATCAAACTTTTGTTCAGAAAAAAATTTTGTATTAAAACGAGAAGTGTCAAATCAT
>Ga0210059_1015967_pt1 | contig 10879 bp, 11 predicted proteins | sample Ectturendosymbi2_FD_188042 | JGI IMG/M metagenome (GOLD analysis project Ga0210059, IMG submission 188042) | Ecteinascidia turbinata endosymbiont from Florida, USA - Sample 2 (SPAdes) (version 2) | ecosystem: Host-associated > Tunicates > Ascidians > Unclassified | place: Key West, Florida... | reverse complement strand
CCAAGGCACGTTAATGCCATCGACGAAGTACGCCGAAATACGCCGATTCGCTGATTACCTTCAACGCATTACATGATTACCGTTTGCACGATCACAACAGTAAGAAATATGATGTATTTTGATATGAATTGCTGGCAGTGCATTTTCCTGATACGATGCATTGATAATAATTATTAGCAGTAATTATTGTTGAACTTGAAAGTTTGCCTATTTTGTCGAATTTAAAACATTCACGATTACTGTCCCAGTGTGTCCATTTAACTGAATTTTCCCTTACGCCTTTCACTTTTTAAACATTTTCAAACAAATTTTAAATAAAATCTCTCTAAAATAAACCAAGAATTTTAAACTAAGAAATAGTTCCCTTGAAATTTGATTGGAAACATCCCAGTTCACAATACAATCTAATCTGACAGCAGTAGCCCTCGAATGTTGGGCATATGTGCAAGATAATAACTGAAAAGTTTGAAATTAACAAGTAACTGGAGTGCAGGACGCAAGTGCTTTAAAGTGCACCGCGAAGGTGTGTAGCAGACATAAAGTCTACTACATCTAAAATAAAATATTACAAAACAAAACAATATTCAACAATTTAAGAAGACTGGATTCACCATCAGCACTGAGAAGACAAGGAAATGTTGATGAGCGTCGAAACAGGCCAAGCAACAAGAAGCAAACATGAACTGCATGTTGAACATGAGCAGAAACTCACTCTGCTCTCACCCCAATCACGTTCTGATAACGCTCTTATTCTCACTTCCTGTTACGATCTAATCATGTGAAACGCCAGACAATCAATGGCGTCGTTGCTAAGCAAAATGACGTTTCAAGATGGCAGTGTTACCTAGCATTATGACGCACAATTACTACGTAGAACTACGTACAGGAAGTGCAGAAACCTTTAGGGGATTCCCCTAAAAATTAGGGTATAAATAGGCTGATTTTAGCAGTCGAAACCAGATCGTTTGTTTACCTTGACGTGTGAACTCCTTCGGTAGTTTAAACCACTTTGGTTTTGCTGCAGAAATAAAACGAAACCCTGCCTTGCAGCTTTCCTAGCTCGATGGATTGACTGTGAGTGCTGTTGTCCGCCCGCGGGGATCACCGCATAGGCCCGCAACAGGTTGAGTTTCTGACTGAAAACAGAGTCACTTAGAACGATTTGTTTTCAGTCAACACGAGTGGCATGTCCGGCTAAATCCTTGTTACTCTGAACGGTAAAATTGGCTTGTCCGAATGAAATTGTGCTACTCCAAAAAGTAAAACGTTGAAAGAACAAAAATATTGTTGCTAAAATAGCCCAATGAAATCCAAAGTTGTTTACATTAAAACGTTGCAACACTAGAAAACGAAAGGCGTTGTAATCGTGACAGTGGAAACTGATTAATAACTGTTTGATTAATGAAACTACGAACATATGAAACGCCCGTCACGATTAGACGAGTGAAAAGCCTTTATCCACAATTGTAAGTCATTCATTTGAGGATAAGTTAGAGCAGCGATAGGTTTTAAACTAGAAAGTACTTCAGGACTTAATAGAATCTTGTTGGCTGTGGGTATGGTTCCAAGATTTAATTTATATCTCTGAATTTGATTCGAGAGAGTCTGATTGATTTCATACATTGCATAATTGGTGAGTTTTTACGTTCATAATTTATAAATGCTTTCTTTTAATAAAGAATGATTTCATTTAAAATAATAGTGTGTTGTTATTTGAAGCGGTGTTAGATAGTTGTCAGAAGCTTAATAGGGAGATCAAACAAGCTAGACTTGTGAACATCGTCCTTGATGCAGTTAAGAAGCGAACCCATGAATTAGATAAATTGCTGCATCTAAATGCATTCTTTTGGTTTCAAATGCAGATCAAAAGATTTGTTATAGGTGTACTGTGCATTTTGCTGATTGTTGAACTTGAGCCGCAAGCTGATACAAGGTCGAATCGAATGTGAGTTTAAGGAGCGGACATACCCAGAAATCCGAAGGTTTCCAAACATACAGGCAGAGCCGTATCAGCCGCACTCCATACCCCATTTGGGGGTGCACGCTGTCACAGGGGGCCCAAAATTCAGACCCGTCACCACTTTGCCCCCCAGAGAAACCTTCGATCACCTAAATTGAAATATGAAGCACTAGAAATCAGTAAAGTTAGGGAGCCCTTTGAAAGAAAAGTTTTTATGCATTGCAGTTACTTTGGGCCTCTTTGAAAGCAAGATATTTACACATTGCAACTGCTGTTGGGGTTCCAATGAAAGCCAAGCAGCCTATCAATACGTTACGGTTGCTGTTGGGTTCCTTTGAAAGCAAGGTACTTTACACATTACAGTTGCAAAGGGGGGCCCGAGGCAAAAACTGCGTTGGACATAGTTTATAAATATTGGACAGATTTAAAAAAATTTGGGACCGTTTCAGAAAACTCTTCGTCACACCTGGTGTCCCAAGCTGGTTATGGGCCTGCTTTGCCCTAATGGGCCTCGTGTTCGTTTATCCGCCCTGCCTACATACCTAGTTGTAGGCTGCAGGTCCAGAAGTCAGACTTTCACTTGATCAACGTATTTTGTGAAGTGATTGTTGTAAAAACATGTACTATGTGTAGCCCAGGTAGTCCTCTCTTATTTTGTACTGCATAGCAGCAAGATACCTTTGGTGCTTACGACCAAAGTTACACATTTTCGCAGCCTGCTCTTCAGACAGCCAGATGGGGTTTAATGGTGAAGTTAGAAGAGTTTATTTTGGGGGTTGTCCCAAAACAGAATAGTGCAGTTAGTGGACTATGAATGTTAATCATTGCGTCCAGTCTATATTTGTTAACATTTATAGGCGATTTGAGATATAAATATTATTAATCTAAACATGTGCCATGCACCAGGAGATTAACAGTCCAGACATCAGCAAGGTTTATGCATGCGCATTTGGGCCAGTAAAAACCTCAATGCGCATGCTTTATAAGCGTATTTCGCTTAAGCTCGTAGTAAAGTTTGTCAACTTACGCTAATGAAAGAAAACGTTTATCGCGGCGGACATGCTTTGACCGGCCTCATGTTTGCTCCTTCGGTAATAATGTTTTGATAACTGAACGATAAGATTGATTCTGCTTTCCTGCACATTTTTTACATTTGCATTTCATTATGACACCTCTAAATAATCGCCATCAATTGAATGACAATCATTTAAGACCTAATTCTTTTGTTAAGCTCGCTCAAAAAAGTTTAGTTGGAAACTACGAGCCTATTATGCGTATTTGCGAGAAAATATTTATAATTAATTTGCACAATCTGCAAATGCTGTTCATGTTGTAAATTAAAAATAAATTTTCACAATATTCAGCCCACCTGGACAAACATGAAGGCCCCCAATGGAAGACTTTCTGCCGGCGGTTCTGCCCAGGCCCGCAGACACGGGGGGGGGCATTCGGGGGCAGATATCCCCAAATCTTTTTTGTGCCTCCCAAAATTTGCTGTTCTCAAAAAAATATGTTTTACACATATGATAAAAATAAAAATCTTTGCCCCGTAAAAAGTGTATTTTCCCTCCCAAACCTTAAAACCTGGCTACGGACCTAATTCTGTCAAACTTGTGTCTGCAATTAAAGTATTCTGTTTTGAAGACCATTCGGCCTCGAGATGTAGCATGACGTCGAAAACTTTTTTTATGAATTACCATTAGGGGGGCCCCTGCAAGCATTTGGGGGGGAGAATTGGGCTGATACGGCACTGCACACAGGAGAAACTAATCACTTACAGTATTTTGACAATGCTTTAAAGCAGTGGTCGCCGCCATGTGGCCCGTGTGAATTATTTCCAAATGTTTGTATTAGCTTGAGAATATTCTTGACAATTCCAGCTACAATAGCATCTGCTGAAAGATTTTTCAGCAAGCTTAAACTTGTAAAAAATTATTTGCGGTGTGCTAAGTCACCAACTCGACTTGTTGACCTAGAAAGATTAAACATTGAGTCTAGCATTGCCAGACAAGTTGATTTTGATAGTGTTATTAGAAATTTTGCGAAGAAGAATACCAGAAAATCGCGTAGTTTAATGATTTTTTTCAAATTTTTTCCCAGATTAGATTTTACTATTAAAGCTTAAAAGTCATGTTTAAAAACTGGTAATATGGTCACATTTCTTGAGTACCGTTATGTTTTAACCTAATGTTTCATATGATCAACAAACGAGTACTTCTTGTTGAAGTATGATGCACATTAATTAGCCTCAATTTTTATTTATTTCAAAATAATTTTGCAAGTCTTAGAGGCCCCAAATGGGTTTTGTTCCGCCTAAAAAAAATTCTATTGGAGACCCTATACTGGCTCACTGCACCACGTAAATATCCATCTGTCATATTCTGCTCTCAAGACTAACGGTCGAAGAAGAGTCAACACCAGATTTCACACGAAATCATCGTGGCTGTTTGGTGACTAGCAATGGTTTGCCTGCTAAAGATTTTTTATATTTGCCGTCTGAAATTGTAATAAATGTGATATTAACAAAGTTTGTGTGCTGCGCTGACAGTGACTTGCTGTAGCCTACATTTCAAAATTGAGTCCCTTCTACCTGGCTTCGCATGCCCACTAGCTACAATGCCAACTGTGCTGTGAGAAACATTGCGTTGTTGCATAACACTCCATTGCGTCGTGCCCTTCGGGTTGATCATGTCTTGACTAAGTATGTTTCTATCTGGTTCGGCAATACTTCCTGCAAATAGTCCTCTCAAAAATGTCTCATCTGAATTTGTACTCGTTTGCGAGAAAGCTGCGCCCTTTCATTTCATTCAGGCTGCACCTCAGCTCGTGTTGTCCGCATTAATTGGCAACTTTGCCAACAAAGTTGCATGCTTTAGTCGTATAGTTTTGCATCCAATCACAAAAAGTCACGTTAAACCTTGATCAGTAAGAGAACACGACACTACATGTGTCCGATTGCTCCTTCCGTTTGTTTTTAAACAGTTGAGATTGATATAAAACACCAGTGACAAATCTTAACAAGTTTTTTTTCGGGGGGGCCATGGCCTCTTCGGCCTCATTCTGGCTGCGCCTCTGCATTGCACCTTCGAGACCGATAGATCTCGACAAGCAAAATTTCCACATGTTGATCAAAAACTTTCTCCACACTTTGTAGTTTCTAAGCACAATTTCATCAAATTTTATTGATTCTTCAAATTATTTTTAATTTTGTTTCATTAAATTCTGCCGGCTTCAATGCCCTGTACTGTTATTCCGCCAGCTTCAGTGCCTTGTACTACGTGCTATTTTGTCTGTTTTTATCTACCTGCGTTCTGCAGAGTGTGTGTGTTCATACTATGGACTTCGTGTCTGCTCACAAACAAATAGGCTAAATTAAATTAAGTTAAATTAGGAATTGCTGAACCAACACTTTTTTGATTCTTCAAATTATTTTTACTTTTGTTTCATTAGGAATTGCTGAGCCAACACTGAAATTTGTCGGATGGGGTCACTGAAACTTTCTCAAGCCTGTGGCTTAGTGTGAAAAATTAGACATTTTGCTGATATAAAAATTTTGGTTTGATCTATTTCAGTCTCTTCCATTCACATTTGCAATACTGCATAATTGATTGGGGACGAGCGTATAAAACTCTTATCCGGCCAGTGCAAGTGCTACATAACCGAACTGTGAGATACATGACTTTTAGCAATACAGTAGAACATCAAGTGCAAGCAATATTTTTAAATAACTTAAAATTCTCGAAGTTTCTGATTTGTACCAACTTAATTTGGAAAAGTTCATGTATAAGTATAATGCCGATATCCTGCCTTCTTCTTTTAATAACTTTTTTTCAAAACTGCACAACATACATGATCATCGCACAAGACAAGTTTCAGGAAATTTTCATCATAAACGTGTTGGAACTGACCACGGTAAAAAAATGCTGCAATATGTAGGACCTACTGCATGGGGTTGTATTTCCAATAATATCAAAATATTACCATTACATACGTTTTCAAATCAGTTAAAATCGCGACTGCTTGCTGGGCATTGACTCTTATGTGTGATATATACAGTACGTGATTTTTAAGATGTTTTTGAGAGTTGACCTTAAACTGAGCACACTTTTGGTTTTTTGTTTTGTTTTTGTTTCATTTTGAACTCATGTTTTGTGCTTCACCTGTAGTATTGAAAATTGACAATTATTGAATGTAGGCTGGGATTGATTAAGTGACTGCTTTAGCCCTCTTTCGCCCAACCAGTGCTGTTTGTTTCAAGCTTTGTCGATTGAAACTTGTTTTACTGCTGAGTACTTACAGCGCAAACATGACTTGACTTGACTTGACCAAGAGCAAGCATGTTAAATAAATCACCTGAACAGTGGCGTGCAGAGGTCTAGTGATGCCCGGGGCGACTGCTTGATTGGATGCCCCCTACTAAATTCTAGTATTGAGCAGTGGCGCATGCTGGTCATTGTTACTCGGTATACCCTGTTTGTGACGTCACAGTATGACGTGATATTTAAGTTTGTAACCAACGTTGTGGCGAAGTTTGTTGACACAACATGCATATTTAGCGACGCTGGAGAAGCAGTAGGGAAGGGGGAGCAGTAAAACAGTTCAGGGCAATGGAAACTTGTAAAAAAACAAAAAAATCGTTACCTATTATATTTGCTTCTGTCATCAACGATATTGACCTCAAAAATAATAACAGAAATTATAGAAAAGCATTCTCAATTTTCTGCATGCTCGAAAAGCTGCAATGACCATGTTTCAAGTCGATCTTGATAAACCACGAAATTGCTTATGATGCTGTTGAAAAGTAGTGGCGTTGGAGTTGGGGGCTGGGGATGCAAGCGCACACTCAAAAGTTTTGATTTGTTGAAAATCTTGCCCACACCCTTATAATCCGTGTAAAAATGGTGCCCAACGTTGCTTGACTTCAAAAGACGGCGCCCACGGTTTGCAGAAAAACACATGAAGACCTTTTTTGGAGGTTACACCAAAAGACCGTAATGATCTTTGTGGAGAAAGTTTGTAGGAAAAAGTTGCACAAAACCCTTTTCGGGGAAGTTTGGGGAAATTCGGGCAAAAATCCTTCGCAACCCCAAAAATGTGCCTGCTCCTAAACCTATGATGAAAAGGCACCTCCGTCGTTGCTCCTCTTTTGAAAGGACAGAGGGATGAATGCCCCCGCCATGTCTCGATGTTCCGGCGTCCCTGTGCATATTATTTGCACGCACTCTCTTTACTCGTTGATGTAGGCTACAACTTGTCACGGTAATGAACATAAATTATCAGCGGTATCCAAGACAGAGCAGTTCATAACTACAAAAATATCCGGCAACACGTTGAAACAAGGGAGTAGAACACAGTTAGTGCTGCGTCAGGGCAATTCGCAACTGCAAAAATGCAAGGCTGCGCGAATGTCTCGTCGAATAGCAGTCGATCAGAAGGTATTCTGCTGGGATGGCGCACACCCAGGGTTGACAGTTTGAAACTTGTAAATTACACAAAAATTGAGGATGCACATAAAGTACCCATGAAAATTTTCATGTCTTATTATGTGGCTGTTATATGTACAATTACTAATTAGAAAGAACAGATACGGGCTTCTGTAAGCGATTATGATAAATCCGCCTGAATTGCCAACTGATGACGAAACTCGAAACGAAACACATATTGCAAGTACAGGTGTGCGACTGTATTAGCACAAAAAAACAAAAGGGAAACCAGAGATGTATCTTAAAATCAGCTAAATCAAGCACGTTGAAATTGAACAGTTTTGAAATTTGGCTCAGAAAATCAATTCAACGTTCATAATTATCTTCAGTTTTGATGTAACAGGACCCAACCAAAAAAATCACATGTTTTGAAAAACCCACTTAAAAAAACGATAAAATCCATCAAAATCCAGCTCTTAACTTTTTTTTTGAAAAATGTGCTATGTAGTAAAAAATAAAATAAGCAGCCGCTTGTACAGTTAAGAGAATTCTTCTCTGCATCCAAGCTGTTTCTGATGTTGGACCATGCCAAACCATATATTGAAAGAATACACTACATAGATGCTGAACTTGCATGGCATGTACATAAAACTTGACGTGAAACTGCAGAGTTTGTGTGGGAGTGGCTTTTCTCTGTTTGCTGCGTGCATTTTTGCTAAGCTGTACCTATTTGGAGTGAATTGGCCAACAACACTTTGCGAACACAAAGATGGAGTACATATGTGTAGGCTACCCTTAGTTTAAAATGCCATAATAGCTATACGAATTTATTATTGTGCGATTCTGCTAATAGAAATATTGCATAATGCAATAAAAACAATTCAGAATGGGATTTTTGTTTTTTTGAAAAAAGAACAAAAACCTGCATCTTTTCAAAATAAAACCATAAAACCTGGATTTAAAATAACAGGAGGGTTGGATTTTTAAGAAAAACGGGTTTTCTCAAGCGTGTCCATCCTTCAATCCTTTTTTGTGATTTTCCCTTGATCCCACGATCTAGTCTAGAACAAGTCATGTTACTTTCAGTTTGATTGGGCGTGCGCCGTACGCTCAGAATAAAAGACCCTGGCAATGAAGAAGCTGAGAATTACTGGCATTTGAATACGTAAAAGCTAGTGTTGACAACAAAACAAGTTTCGAAAAATCACCTCCATTCAGCATGTAGTTGACGTACAATAGGAAAAATCATCTAGTTACAGCATTTAGATTTTTGTAATTTCACTCTTTGGATGCCCCCTGCTTTGGATGCCTGGGGCCGGCGCCCCGTTCTCTCCCCCTTTCTGCACGCCACTGCACCTGAAGCTTTTCTCATGATATTCCATTGGACCAGGTTCGCAACCAGCTGATATTTTCGGGTGGTGGCAAAATTACTGTAACTTGTAATTGTACTAGCAAAATTATTGCAACTTGTTGTTTCTAACAACTAAACACGCCTTTCAAATTTTCGAGGGGTGGGCAATTGCCCAGTTCCACAGCACCCCTTGGTTGCGGGCCTGCATGAGGCACTCAGTCTCGAAAGAAAGGAATAAAGACTGAGACGTGTATTCTTCGAGACAGAGACGAGAAGTGAAAACATTGCCAACAAGACTCGCAAAACTACTGTAGATCTCGAGACGCGCAATGAGTATGGCTGCCAGACGGCCGGTATTTCACCGGCCTGACCAACAGCGCCGGATTTAGGTGGGGGGCCCAAGGGGCCCGGGCCCAGAGCCCCCCACCAAAGAGGGCCCCACACCATGTTCATGTGTTTAGCCATATGTGCGACATATGCGTGCCACTCAGTCGTTGTTAGCTAGAAAAGTTTTTTGTAGACGCTATTAATTACTGGTCGGCCGAAGAGCAGTATTTCACTTACAGAATATTTGATATTTTGACGAAACAACTATTAGACTTATTGGTTTCCTGAAAGTCGGTCAGGTATCTGAATCTAGTGAATGCAAGGCTAAGCCACGTAGAACACTTTAGCTTACGTCTCTACTCATATCTGGTAGATTTTGCGTCTGCTTTACTCAGATTTGCATAGGTCGCGTATGAGTAGCAATGCTAGGTATGGCTACTATACGCCCGCATTTTGTAGTAGGCTACATGTCCTCTTTTTTCAGGATAAATGTCCTCATTTTTTCATTATTTTACATAGCTGTAATCAGTGGCGTAACTAGAGCTTTGAGTCAGGGTGGAAAACTTAGTTAAAAGGGGTCCACTAGCCAACACTCGGAAAAAAAAACTTGAGAAATGATGGTGAATCTGGATATGGACATCTATGCTAAAACCCGAAATCACCGGAAAATAATCCGAAAAATACACAAAAACAACCTGCTGAAAAGCAAACGAATATTAAAACGTAATATCACCTAGGATGGCGGTCCGGTTTTCACACTTAGATTGCCAGGGGGGGGTATTTCACCCCTCTGCCTCCCGTCATTTGCGTCATTGGCTATGATATATTGTTTTTGCATACAGCAAGCTGTCCCTACTTTACCGTAACAAGACACCAGATGGTGGCGAAGATTAATTTATGGGAGGGCCTGCGAATTGTCTAATTAATCTATGTTTTGGTTGAGTTCATTCTCGGCTGGAAAGGCGGGAATGCTTTCACAGTAATGGTTACATAACAGTGGTAAATTTTTTTTCAGTATCTCAATGACCTTGGCATTAATGTGCAGACTGCTGACGCCATTATACTGTACTAGCTTCGCTGATTAACCGTGATACGGTGATCAGTGTATTATACATAGCTTAGTGCAGTTGTTTCTAATATAGCGAATCTAGGGGTGCAAAAATGCGGTCACGCATTCGCACCGTGCGATCAAAAACTAAAAGATTTTGAGGCTGAGTGAATTGCGTGTGGTTGCATTTGCACAGTTCGCAAAAAAGAGTGAAAAGACTGTTGTGACTTTGAGGATATTGAGTACCAAAAACTTATTTTTCGTAGCGTAACCAGGTGGCTATCATTTTACCGCAGCTTGCCAAGGATGTTTCAATTGTATCAAGCTTCAAATTCATACTTCATGTCCACCGACAAGCCAACTGTTATTCTGAAACGTATCTTTGGAAATTGTTTGAGCGAATTATGTTCACATTAAGACATTTGCAATCATTTGTGGTTCAAAATATTGAGAAGTCAAAAGCATCAGTTGCTGTGGTTGTATCATGTTTCGCCACGGTGAAGGCAAGCATTCAATCGAGTGTAGCAGACGCCTTATGGTCTGTACATTCATTCCCATATAACAGCCAAAAAAGCTCAAGAAACAAAAAAACAATATGTACTGAATCCAGCACAGCTCCAAGAAAAACGTGACTGCTATGACGAAGAATATCCGGCTGTTGCCTAGCAACGAAAAACAACCGGCTCGAAAAGACTAATCCAAACCAACAAAGATATGCCCTTCTTACTGTTGCTAAGCAACAAAATCAAATAATGCAAACTGTTTGAACT
>Ga0210059_1015966_pt1 | contig 10879 bp, 7 predicted proteins | sample Ectturendosymbi2_FD_188042 | JGI IMG/M metagenome (GOLD analysis project Ga0210059, IMG submission 188042) | Ecteinascidia turbinata endosymbiont from Florida, USA - Sample 2 (SPAdes) (version 2) | ecosystem: Host-associated > Tunicates > Ascidians > Unclassified | place: Key West, Florida... | reverse complement strand
CTCTTATGTGTGACACACAACGATTGTCGCAAACAACCTTTGGTATTTAAGCAAGTGAAGACCTTCTTGGCGCCCCTCAATTTGATTGCCCCCCACCAAACGTCTGGATCAGGCCCGTAACCAGCTTGCGTCACCAGGAGGGGCGAAGTGTTTCTGAGAGGGGCCCACATTTTTTGAACTGTGTCCAATAACTTTAAACGATGTCCAATACATTTTTCCAGGGCTTTCAAAAATTTTATAGGGGGGTCTTCGCCCCCCTGGTTATGGGCCTGGTCTAGATGCGCTACTGACCAGAGTGTATTGCTGATGGCATAGGTAAACCAAAAGATTTCAATTGCAAGATTATCTTTTCGAAACATTAATTTTGAAAATTTTGTTCCTTTTTTAGCTCTCCAAAATTTATGATTTTTCAATTTTCCATGACTTTCCCGGAAAATTTTATTTTCCTGTATTTTCTATGACCGTGGGAACCCTGATAGAATGGGAATAGTATGAAACATTTGCAGATTTTTGGAAAAATTCCGCTCCTTTCAACACCATGACCTGTCGCACAACTTCCTGACATGCAAATTCGCGTGTAGTGGAAAAAAGCATGTTTTCATCAAATCGTTTTACTTCAGCAGAAAGCAAAACCATATCTTGTTTTTCAAAATTAGGCGTGTCATTACAAACTTTTAGGGTGTCATTTTGACACCCAAAAACCGCTTACAAAACACTGACCAAGCACATGTTACCCGCTGTTGAGATTTGGATTTATTCAACGTGATATTGCCACTGGAGGCAGCGTCAAGTAATCGTTTCTGATTTCTATCATGTTCTTCAAGAGAGCACCCAATGACAGCTACGTCATCTATTTAGTCACGTGCGTTCACAGATCAACAACTTACGTTCACGCAAATATTGGTCTCATTATTCGTGTTCGCCGCAAGTACAATTTCGAGTTACGGGCAGGGCACTGAGAAAACAGCTGTGAGTTTATCCACCGCAATAAAAACACAAAGAACAGGTTCACAAAAAGCGTCAAGTCACGTGAACGGTCAAACAGTATTCCACACTGGAAGCGATAAAATGATTTTCTATACAGTGTGTGTTGACATATGAGAAGCAAAGTAACCAGAAACCAAATATCGTTTTCCGCACTTCTGGAAACATTATGTTTTTTCTCCAGTGTGTTTTCGTATGTGTGTGGTTAGGACGCTGGAGTCTGAAAATCTTTCTCCTGATTTTTGGCAACAATAAGGTTTTTCTCCAGTATGTGTTCGCATGTGCGTGGTCACGCTGCTGGACTGGGAAAATTTTTTTCCACACTTCTGGCAACAATAAGGTTTTTCTCCAGTGTGTGTTCGCATGTGCATCTTCAGGTTGCATGCAACGGAAAATCTTTTTCCAAACTTTTGGCAACAATAAGGTTTTTCTCCAGTGTGTGTTCGCATGTGCTTGGTCAGGCTGCTGTGATCGGAAAATCTTTTTCCACATTTCTGGCAACAATAAGGTTTTTCTCCAGTATGTGTTCGCATGTGCATGGCCAGCTGGCTGGACTGGGAAAATCTTTTTCCACACTCTTGGCCACAATAATGTTTTTATCCAGTGTGTGTTCGTATGTGCGTGGTCAGGCTGCTGGACTGGGAAAATCTTTTTCCACACTCCTGGCAAGAATGAGGTTTTTCTCCAGTGTGTGTTCGCATGTGCGTGGTCAAGTGGCTTGACTGGCAAAATTTTTTTCCACACTTCTGGCAATAGTAAGGTTTTTCTCCAGTATGTGTTCGCGTATGCGAGGTCAGGTTGCCGGCTTGTGGAAATCTTTTTCCGCACTTTTGGCAATAATAAGGTTTTTCTCCAGTGTGTGTTCGCATGTGATTGGTGAGGGTCCTCGAATCGGAAAATCTTTTCCCGCACTCCTGGCAACGATACGGTTTTTCTCCAGTATGTGTTCGCATGTGCGTGGTCAGGTTGCTGGACTGGGAAAAACTATTTCCACACTTCTGGCAACAATAAGGTTTTTCTCCAATGTGTGTTCGCATGTGCGTGGTCAGGCTGCCGGACCGGGAAAAACTATTTCCACACCTCTGGAAACAATAAGGTTTTTCTCCAGTATGTGTTCGCATGTGCATCTTCAGCTTGCTAGGAACGGAAAATCTTTTTCCACACTTTTGGCAACAATCAGGTTTTTCTCCGGTATGTGTTCGCATGTGCGTGGTCAGGCTGCTGGGATCGGAAAATCGTTCACGATTTGCGTCCAAGTGTTTGCTACCTGTTTTTTTAAAAAACATGTTCAGCACGTGATATATTTAAAGCCACAGTTTTAGAAGCAATAACATTTCAACTTGTGAGCTTTGATCTATAAATGTGTTATCAACATGGCCGGTGCTAGTTGATTGGGGCTGCGGAGCTCTTGTAAAAATGAAATGGCTCCGGAGCTTTCTTTTTTCGTAAGCATGGCTCCGGCTCCGTAGCTGTGTTTTCATGTAACGTGTCTCCGGCTGTGCTTTGTTAATACACTTCAACAATTTCGGTATTCCTAGTGTCCTTCTTGTAGCAAGTGAGCGTGTTATTCCAATGAATTTTGAACGAATCTCAAAGACTGGTACCACTACCAGGCCTGCGTAATCGAAGTCGGAAGGAGTTTGGCCTGGAGTAATCGGAGTCGGTGAAAATTATTTTCAAAAAATCTGACTGGGGACTGATCGTCTGCTAGACGATTGTGACCAGTGTTGCCACTCTGTTATGAAGACAACCCTAGAATTTACCTTGAAAAAAAACCAAGAAAATGATGAAAAACGCTAGACATACAAAATGTTAAAAAAAGTCAAAATGAAACTTGAAATATACGCTACTGGCACTTCCACATAAAAAATAAAAGTATTGTGCAATATTTGCATCACGTTTTTTACAGTTCAAGGCTATTTTGAACAGAATGACAATTTGCAAGCAGGCTAGCAGCAAATCAAGTGCATGCAGTAAGATAAAAAGTTAGTTAAATCTTTTTTAAGAAACGTTTGATGTTCTCTTTTGCCTTCACATAAATCGGTGGTAGTCACCGTGGGCGAAATCACCCTCCAGGGGGCGTTTTTATGCGTTATGGAGGCGATTTTGTGATTTACCAGATTTGGGGGACGATTTCAGATTCTAGGAGGGCGATTTCTGCAGATTAGAATATACTGAAATTAAGAATTGATTCAAAAATTAAAATTATATTTGCAACTTTCGAAACAAATTAATTGATGCACATCGACTCCATAGTTCATTACAAAAATTATAAATCACGAGATATAGGACTGGTGATGTAACAATCCATCTAACATTGTCCTGTGTAACGGTTCACTGCACTAAGTACCCAAGGCCACCGAAGGTGTCACTGGTTGGGAGCCAAGCACTGCTGTTCTCAATAAATTTCAGGTATGTTGTTAAGCCTAACGTTCAATGCAAGTTGAATAGTGGGGAAACTGTTGCAATCAGTGTTTTGGTAGTTCGTTGACCCAGTCATTGCATGAGCAGAGTCAAATAAGGGACATCAAGATATGACATTTGCAAACCTTCCGGCAAATCAACACGCGCGGAATTTTGGACTTTTCTCACATACAGCAGTGTGCATTCGTGCGTTTTGTTGTATTTTTTGGTTGAAAGCGACCAATACTGATGTTAGCTATTGAAAAATACCTAATTGGCCGAACTCAATTTTTTGACGAGGAAAAACTTCAGTTTCTTTAAAGATAGTAAAAAGGGTCCAACAACCATAACATTGCTACCACCGAATCATCACATCGACTTACGCCACGATTAAGAAAATTAATCAAAACTTGTGATTAAATTTAGCCTACATGTTTTCCGCAGGGAATTGTCACAAATCCTTCCAACTTTATGTGTTATTATTAGCAAAACTGCCTTGAAACAGGACTTCATATCGTTTTCGGTAAAGCATTGCCAAAACATTGTTTCGTAGGCAAAACACGTCATAGTCCGTTATCATGTGTTTTATAAACTTTGGTTCGTAATCGCAACTATGCTAAAACAGTGGAACCATGTGTCTTCAATTGAAAAAACACGGGTAAAATGACTGTTGCGACACGATTTGCGTAGCAGTTAATGGCTAGCAAAATTAATTACGGTTATTCGTAAATTGTAAAACGTGATTATGTTTTTCAGTCAGTCTGAGTGTTTTACTGTGCTTACGGATATAGCTGCTTTGTGTTCATTCTGACTAATGACAGAGTATACCAGTACAGTAGACTAGGAAAGGGAAAACATAGACTAGCGAGTAAGTCCAACCACCCACATGTTGACTGCACTAAGAATTTCAAAGTCCTTTTCGCCACCTTTAATTTGAGGCATGCTAAGAAGTCTTTCTTTCGTGGAGTTACGCCGAAAGTTGAATTGCGTAGAAGGTGACTGGGTGAAGTGCCTTTTGCCTGTTAACTGACATAAGCGAGTGCGTTGCCACATCCAGGGACTTATCATCGTCTTCCAAAGCGATGGTCAAGCCTGTGCCATATTTTATCAACACGGATAGTCAGACTTGGATCAGGAGAAGTCAGCGTTTTTAGGAAGTTTGCTTATATTACTACTGGTGTTACCCACGACATAAGTGCTGAGCAAGGTTTCAACCAAGTACTGCACAGTCAAGGGCGTAACGTGGGGAGCACAAAATTTCCTGGGCGCCGAATCACTGTGCGAGGTGCCGAAAAATCCCAACAATGTCACCAGTACTTTCTTCAATGCAATTAATTTGGTTCCGAAAGACCTCAGGTTCAAACATGGGGCGCCAAACTTGCTTCTTCGCCCGGGGCCATCTAACCTCGTTACGCCCCTGTGCACACTGCGCATGCGTAACAAATATCGCTATCGCCTTGACATGAACAAGACCGGTGGTACACCACCAAAGCTGACAAACTTGCAACCTGCCTGCCTTAAAAAACTTAGATACAAAGCCAAGGGCAGGGTTCGCGGTTGTTTGAACAAACTGTTTTGGAAATGAATAACATTTTTTCAAAAATGCAATTGCATTCGCTTGGTTTGTTCGTATATTTGTGTCAAGCAGATTCCCCTTTTATTTCATTAGCATTCAAATGTTTTCAAATTAAAATAATATTTTAGCCAACACTGAAATCATAGGCGGGGGGCGGATTTTTAAGCAAAGTTACTTTAGGGGGGCGATTCTAGAAAAAAGGTTGAAGACCACTGACCTAAATGCACAAATTGAAACCTGTACATGATACATTCAAGGTCTTTCAGCTTTTTACCCTAATCATTGCGATATTTGACTACTAATTCAACATTCAAAATTTTACATTCATACCTATGCCAACGCGCCTGTGAAACAATGAACAGCTTATCAACCACAGCATCTTCAAAACCAAACAAAGCATTCCAAAATCATGCACAATAAGCAGCCCTTGACATATCAGCGATAGATTGGGAGCTGACCTACGCCTAGTCAGTGCTTAATCTGTAAAACATCATATTTTAAACGATTTGGTTAAGCCTTGCCCTGCTCAACTGTACTGACTCTGCACATTACGCCTATGAAACTACTGTAGTCTTGAATAGAAAATACAGTAATGCAACATACATTTCTAAAATTTGACCAGAGTCAAACAAACCCCAGACTTTCAATAAAAAACCCAGAAACCCAGATGAAACAGGAAAACCCCAGATCTAGTGAAAAATCCCCAGCAGTGGCAACAATGATTGTGACTGTTTGTGCCACAAAAACGTGTGTAAGCGTCACACTGCGATTTTGCACAAGGGCCTAGTCTCGTAAAATGCGTAAACATGCACTGCGCTGGTGTTGACTGACTTGTCAACTCCACACTCGGCAGTGATCCACAATCTGATGTGACCAGAACAAGTCCCAACTTGAAACAAAAACGCTTTGTGACCTTAATCCCTGGTGGAACAGACGCTCGGATTTCGCCGCGGCGACCTATTTCGATCAAATTAATTCGTCGCACAGCATGAGTGAACCATGGCAACTGTCAGTGCACGGAAACGGTCCGGAGCCGGAGCTGCTAAATCAGCTATGTCCAACCCAAATGGCATACTGAGCCAAATATTATGTCACTATCTTAACCAGGGCATTGAATGACATATTAGAGGGCCGCACATTCAATGGCTTACTTTGATCTTAGCCAACTAAATTTAGCTCAAGCTAATATGCTGAAAGTTTTCGAATCCCAACTGCAATGGTAACAGACGTGATAAAGTGGCACTGAGCACAATCTGCATAAAAATAAGGGCAGGTTGTTAATATGTAGGATACTTTTTCTACATCGAAAACCTAAACTGGGCCGCACAAGATCTTCGTCTGGGCCGCATACGACCCGCGGGCCACGGGTTGGACATAGCTGTGCTAAATTAACCACCAGCTCCAGCTCCAGCTAAATTTTGTAAGCAGCTCCGTCTCCACCGAAAATGGCCGGCTCCGGGGCTCCGGCTCCGCAACCCTGGTAGGAGGTGAATGTTTGGGGATGCGATGGATTTTTCCCGATTTTCCCCAAACTTTCCCAAAGAGGTTTTGTGCGCATTTTGCCAACAAATTTTTTCCCACAAAGATCGCGAAGATCTTTTTGGTGTGACTTCCAGAACGAGGTCACCTTGTGTTTTTTTGCAAACGTCTGGCGCCACTTTTTCTAGTCAAAAACGTTGGGTGCCTTTTCAACCCGGATTTCCAGGCATTCTGTCCAGATTTCAGGAATTCTTCCCAGATTTCAGGGCTTTTGCCCAGACTATCGACAAATGAAATTTTTTGGGTGCACTTGCAGCCCCTGCACCCCGCCTTGTACACCACTGGTTGGGGCTTCCCTCAAGCCTGGACTTTGGGGCCTCCCATGAGCAAGATGTTGCATCTAATACACAATATTATAATGAACAAACCTGTTGATTTATTTTGACAAATGTTCATGAAAACATATTTCTGCAGCATGGGTGCGGGCTTTGGTGGGCTTAGCTCTCCGAAAAAAGTTACATGCGCCCCCAAATTGAACTATGAAACAGTACAAATCAGTGGAGTTTTTGTCAATTTGTAGAATGTCAAGTAACTCCTGCTCAAGGGCGTACGCAAGGGGAGGGTTTTGGGGTTAAAACCACCCCTTGAGCATAATATTTTACAAAACTTTATTACCTACACAAAGGAGATAAATTGTTTTCGCATACTTTTTGCTTGTTAATTTGTCGCCTTAATGCAAATACCACGGAATAAATTTGCATGCAAATTTCAAGGAACATTGTAAATGGACCAAAAAGTAATACTCGGTTTTGGTGGGAATTCGGGCTATCGTTTGTGTCCAGAAACCACCTAACCACTTTTGCAAACCCTCCATCCACTACGCATGTTTATGATTGTGTTCCGCGGTAGTTCACTTATCAGAAACAATTGTCTTTATTTTGCCTGCTATGGCTGATCAGCGCAAGCGCTCACCGCAGTGGCTACATTAGCAATTTCTGTAGCATGATAGAACTGTTGCACGAGTTCAAAAAGAGCTTTTAAACATGGAAGCATTCGGGAATTTCATAATGTCTCAGCAGGAAAAATGAAAACTAAAAGTTTGCTGGACTTCTATGCATAATAAAAAATTGAAAGTTTTCTTGCGTACTTCACGTGCATTCTCAATTCTTGTGTAATTTTGCATGATTCGATCTTGCAAACCGGGATGTGCGCCAGCCGGCCCAGCCACACACTTTCTATGCTCGACTGCTCGTATTCGACAAGACATCATCGCTGTCTCGTTTTGCAGCTGCAGCTAGCTCGGATGCAGTGGCGAGTGTGCTTTACTCCTTGTTTTAACGTGCAGCCTGATATTTTTGCTCTTATGAACTGCTGTGTCCTAGCGTTGATTGCATTTTCCTCCGATATCCTAGCTGGGAGCGCGGATAGTTTACATCAAGCAATGACGTGCGCAAGGGAGGGGTTTAGGGTTAAACCGTCCCTTTTGAGCTTGTTATTTCACAAAACTTTATTACCTGCGCAAAGGAGATTTATTCTTTTCGCATACTTTTACTTGTTAATTTGTCGACTTAATGAAAATACCACGGAATGAATTTGCATGCAAATTTCAAGGAACATTGTAAATGGGCCAAAAAGTAATAATTAGATTTCGGAAGGAATCTCCGTTATCGTCTGCCTCCAGAATCCATCTCGCCACTTTCTGAAGACCTTACTTGCACTACGCTTGTTTAAGATTGTGCTCCGCGATAGTTCACTTTATCCGAAACAATTGCCTTTATTTTGTTTGCTAAGGCTGATTTGCGCAAGCACTGACCCGATTGGCCAAATTAGCAATTTCTGTAGCATGGTAAAACCGTTGCACGAGCTCAAAAACCGCAGTTGTTAACATAGAAGCATTCAGGCATTTGATAATGTCTCAGGAGGGAAAAAGGAAAACTAAACGTTTGCTGGACTTCCAGGCCCGTAACCAGCTTGGGACACCATGGGGGGCGAAGAGTTCTAAGAAGGGGACAAATTTTTTTAACTATGTGCAATAATTACAAAATACATCCAACACATTTTTCCTGTGGGGGCGAAAATTTTTCTAAGGGTGGCTTCGCCAGCTCTGGTTACGGGCCTGTGGACTTCTGTACATCTCAAAAAATGAACATTTTTTTGCGTACTTTATCCGTTTTAGCAAAATTCAATCTTGCAAACCAGGGTGTGCGCCAGCCAGTCCAGCTGCACATTTTCAATGCTCAACTGCCCGTATTCGACGAGACATTAGCGCAGCCTCATTTTGTAGTTGTAAATTGCTCTGACGTAGTGATGAGTGTGTTTCAATCCCCTGTTTTAATGCGCAGCCTGATATTTTTGCGGTTATGAACTGCTGTGTAGTAGCGTTTAAATTGGTTTTTCTCCGATATCCTAATTTGGATCGCTGATAGTTTACATTCAGTGCAACGACACATAAAATAAGGGGAGTGGATGTAGAAAAATATGCATATTATGTCAACAAACTTCGCCAAAACGTTGGTTTGGAAACATGGAAATGACGTTATATTGTGACGTCACAAACAGCACACACTAAATGCAAATGACCACCAGATGACCCTGAACCAAACGCCCCTCATGAAAATTTACTGCGTACGCCACTGTTCCTGCTCAAGCGTGAAGCCCCTCAATTTAAGATATTCTGGCGAAGGTTCTGAGCATCAACACAACCTAAAACGCAGGCAGACTAACATTTTCCATATTTCAAGATAGGAAAATGACAAGTTTTGAAGAATGCAAATTATTTTTTCAACTCAGTCAAATCTAATCTTGGTTTTTGCAGTTTCACTTTCAATAGACATCACTGCCAGGTTAATTAGTCTTTCATCAGTCGTAGTTAATCTGTGAAACATTTAGATTAAATTAAACTTTGCGCACTGTAATGACTGGCAAACTTTTGTTGTGATTGCCTCACTCCCCCTTTCAGTCGTAATTGAAGAGCCGTGCTTAATTGTGAAGACCCAATATCAAACTTATCTTGTATTCATGTACAGCAATGGTCTTCAACGTGGGCGAAAACACCCCCAGGGGGCGATTTGGTGATTAACGAGATCTAATGGGCGATTTCAGTTTCCAGGAGGGCGATTTTCACTGGTGTAGGAGGCCGGGTTGCAGGCGCATCCCCAACAGATTTGATATGATGAAAATCCGGGAAAAATCAGTGGAAATATGGGCAAAATCTCTGAAAAACATTAACATCTGCCAGTCTGTGTACATCATGCAGCAAGAGGAGTTTTGGACTTTTCTCGAATATTATGCGTTAGTTAGTTCTATTGTACTGATATTGGTTGAAAACGACCAATAAAGCTATCGGAAAATACCCAATCGGTTAACCTCAATTTCTCAAGCGGAGAAAGAAGACTTCACTTTTTCTTGAAGATCGTAAAATGGCCCAACAATCACAACATTGATGCCACTACATCATCGCATCGACTTTCGCGGCAATAGTGAATATTATCTGCAAGTTGTTGCCAAGGTCAGCTGAGTGGATTTTCGTTGTGAACTGTATGAAATCCCTCCAACCGTATCTGTTATTATTAGTACAATTGTCTTTAAACAAGTCTTCATGGTCTTTGGTAGAGCATCTCCAAATCATTATTTCGTAGGCAAAAATATTAGTTCTTGATCGCGTGTTTTATATATTTGGTTAGTGCCTCGAGTAGAACAATGTAGGCCTATTGAAGTGCGTTCTATTGCAAAAATACTAGAAATATGACTGTTGCGAGACGATTTACGCAGCAATTAATGGCTAGCAAAACTAGTAACAGGTAGCCGTAAGTTGTAAAACGTGCTTATCGTGTTTTTCAGTCAGTTTGAGTGCTTTGCTAGAGTGTGGATATAGCTTTACTGTGTACGTCTGACTTGTGACAGAGTATAACAGAACAGTAGGCTAGAAAAGGAGTGAATTAGACCGGCGAGTAGGCCCGCACACTTAAACTTGGCTAAACTAAGGAGATGAAAAATCCTTTTCGTCACCTGTTTGAGGTTTGCTATGAAGTCATTCTTTTGTGGAGATTACGCCGAAAGTTACATTGCGTTGAAAGTTACTGGATGAAATACATTTTTTGCCAGCTAGCTAGCATAAGCGAACTGATGTGGTATCGAGACTTGGTCTCGGTCTCGAGACGTGTCTCGAGACTCGTTTTTTGGAGTCTTGGTCTCGAAGGATTTCGGTCTCGGTATGGAGCTCCTCGTCTCGAGACTTTGTGTGGGTCATTTTTCATGAGGTTTTGCAGGAATCAGTTCCTTTTTTCGTTTGAGCGAGTTCTTCTTTTATCCACTGCTAGCCCGCCTAGATATCGGGGCAGGTGTTGAGCAGTCATTCGGTTGTCTCATTGTCCAGAACCTTCAGGCCGTGTAGTCCGTAGGGGGGTCGGTGGATTGGACAGTGGAGGACGACATGGT
>Ga0210059_1015965_pt1 | contig 10881 bp, 9 predicted proteins | sample Ectturendosymbi2_FD_188042 | JGI IMG/M metagenome (GOLD analysis project Ga0210059, IMG submission 188042) | Ecteinascidia turbinata endosymbiont from Florida, USA - Sample 2 (SPAdes) (version 2) | ecosystem: Host-associated > Tunicates > Ascidians > Unclassified | place: Key West, Florida... | reverse complement strand
AAAAATGTTTTTGCAACAAGAGGACTGAAAATCAGTCGAATTGTTATGTAATCCGCTCCCAAAAGTTTTAGTTTCTTTGTCTTGCATTACGGGGCCCACCTATTAAACCTGAATCAAAGTGCATATGGTAGAGAAATAACATCAGGATTGAAGAATGACATCGTAGAAGCTTCGCTTTCTCCTGCTAAAAAACACTTCTGAAATCAGGTCATTCTTACAGTCGAAAGTTGCACTAAAATCAACAAAGACAATACCTGCGAGATTTTCAGAAAATTGGAAACAAGCAATCGAACTGCATAGGTTTCCTCCCCACAAATTACGTTGAGTTTCAAAACACAAAAACGCATTGAAAATGAGCCATAAAAGAGACAACGTTTTCTTCCAACCTATAACATTTGTAATCGGACCAAAAACGCCTTTTTTAGATAGTTTTGTTGTGTGGATAAATGTCTGTAAGTCTTGCATGAACGGAAAGTAACTTCCACACCATTGGGCGGCCCAAGTAAATTTTTTGTTTCTGCGTTTCGGTCAAGTTTTGCGTTCATCCGACACACTTTTGTTGAAGTAATTATGAAATTACTCAGACAAAATGCAAAACGCTTGGTACTGGTGGTCACTATCACAGTTTGTCAAAGTATGTGGCAGCAAGTTAAACGATTACCTCTGCACCTCAGTCTTAAAGTTTCCATTAATAAATAGGCGAGCATAAGAAACGTTTCGCAACTCTGATTTAAATAAATACAGACAATATGCTTTTGTAGTTAAAATATATTGCTCTGTTCCAAATCCTTGGTAAAGAGCGCTTAACACCAAGAATCCGTTTGAAAAATTGTATTTTATGTCCTGTTTTCCTGAGAATGTATAACACTGTTGCAACCTCTCCGGTGGTGTTGCATTGATTGTGTGATTCACCACGAACGGGATGTGCGTGAAGAATAACACCATAATATATGTAGCGCGAGCAAGCAATAGCAAGAGAGATTGCGGCGCATGATCTTTATTGTTGCTTGCTGCCACGGTGCGAAGCTTTGCGCACATGCCGCTCGGGATTTCCGATCGCAACGAAATGGTGCTGTGGTTTGAGAGCGCCCAGTTTGCCAAACCTGCAGATGAGATGCGTGGCACTTTTAGTTGTGAATTTTGCAAATGTTGTAAGTCATCGCAAGAACCCCTAAAGCGAAGCTTTCCCCTGAACCCACTTATTAAATTCCGATCAAGACGCTGATACTATCTTAGGAGCCGTTTTCCAAAGCTTCTGCGTGACACGGCCGGTACTCAAGCTCAGTCTATTGACGACTGAACTTCAGAGGCGCGTACTCTATCGCTAAACCAATCAGTAGATATATATGGCATGATCTCCACCAACCATAGAACTCAAATCTGGGAAAAACTACCACCAAGAGCAGCAACTACGAACTCAGTATACATCGCGTGTTGACTCGGTTTGTACAAGCGTTTCGTGTAGTAATTGGCTTTTAAGACCTACAAGAAGATAACGCCAGAAGCTAACGTACTTTCGGGATCATTTGTTTCATGTTTTGCAACGCCGTACGCCACGCAGTAGTGCACAGGTTGTTGATGCACCCTTGAAACTAACCAGTTAACTACACGGCCGTTTGCAAAGGCCTTAAAGGGTTTTTGTCTTATGCCCTTGCATCTCAGATAATTTTTTCTTGGTGTCCATCCTGTATTTTGTAAATTATTTGCTTCTGTTTTGTAAAAAAAATTAAAGTGAACCACGAAGGTTTCTTGTTGTGCTTCAAATAAACCGGATGTAGAGGTCAATCTGTCTTCAAAAGTTTTCAAAATCATAGTTTGACATCACTTATCAACTGCAACAGCATATAGCTTTGACGTTTGCCTTTTGTGGCACATTTAAACAGTATTGTTTTAAACAGCGCCGTCTTGGGCGATGTAGCAATTCAAATAAGACGGTGTTTACGTCTAGAAACTGCGTCACGCCCAGAAACGCAGTAACTTCACAAAGCTTGATTTTTATCATAATGTACCGTATAAGCCAGGGACAAATACATTGCTTGATGAAAATGATAGAAACTACGTAACGTCTTTTCTGTCCTTAAATTGTATTTTTTTCGCAATTTATTCGATTACCTTGTCAACAGAAAATGTTCGCCCCAGTGAAGAATGACCCCTTACCAGAAAAACGCTTGGGCAGCATTTACCCCTCGTCTTCACTTGAAAATCTGTCGGATGCACAGCAACCCATGGTACAAATTATTTTTTATTTTTCTTGTACTTAGTGCGAGAAGCTAACGGGAGCTCGGGAAAGATTAACATCCTGCTTTTTCTGTAATATACAAAAAACGAGCAGAACTGAGTCGCCAGGTCCTTTTAGTAAAATCTCTACGGCGCAACTGCATTAAAGGATACAAGGAAACGCACGCGGTAAATTTGACTAAATCGTCGCAATCACTTGATTTTTTAGCTTCACAAAATTAACTAAGTAACACAGTTACGGAGCACTGTGTGGGAAAACTCATAAAGAGACGGGAAAAAGGTTGCACTGCGATGGTATCTTAGATATGCATTAGATCAACGAAGAGGCAGCAGCAAAAAAGTACAAGTTGATTCAAATCAAGGGATCACGTGCTTCAGAACAACTCAGCAACACTGGAAACGACTTACATACAAAATATTCCACATAACTATGAAAATATTTCCAGAAATTGCATCATGGCACTGACAAAAATTTTTATATTAATGACGTATTTTAAATCATATTCATGCCGTGTTCAACGCACACTTTTTGAAACGTCAGATTTCTCATGAACGTGGGCGTCTTGTACAATGTACGCGTTCATGCTGGGAAAATTACAATAAAAAATGTTTTTGCAACAAGAGGACTGAAAATCAGTCGAATTGTTATGTAATCCGCTCCCAAAAGTTTTAGTTTCTTTGTCTTGCATTACGGGGCCCACCTATTAAACCTGAATCAAAGTGCATATGATTAAGAACTAACATCAGGATTCAAGAATGACATCGTAGAAGCTTCGCTTTCTCCTGCTAAAAAACACTTCTGAAATCAGGTCATTCTTACAGTCGAAAGTTGCACTAAAATCAACAAAAACAATACCTGCGAGATTTTCAAAAAATTGGAAACAAACAATCGAACTGCATAGGTTTCCTCCCCACAAATTACGTTGGAGTTTCAAAACACAAAAACGCATTGAAAACGAGCCTTAAAAGAGGCGACGTTTTCTTCCAACTTACAACATTTGTAATCGGCCCAAAAACGCCTTTTTTAGATAGTTTTGTTGTGTGGATAAATGTTTGTAAGTCTTGCATGAACGGAAAGTAACTTCCACACCATTGGGCGGCACAAGTAAATTTTTTTGTTTCATCCGACACACGTTTGTTGAAGTAAATATGAAATTATTCAGACAAAATGCAAAATGCTTGGAACTGGTGATCACTATCACAGTTTGTCAAAGTATGTGGCAGCAAGTTAAACGATTACCTCTGCACCTCAGTCTTAAAGTTTCCATTAATAAATAGGCGAGCATAAGAAACGTTTCGCAACTCTGATTTAAATAAATACAGACAATATGCTTTTGTAATTAAAATATACTGATCTGTTCCACATCCTTGGTAAAGAGCGCTTAACACCAAGAATCCGTTTGAAAAATTGTATTTTATGTCTTGTTTGCCTGAGAATGTATAACACTTTCAGCTCTCACAACGGTAAAAGCCTCGGTACAAGAGCGGCAACAGTAAGTTAGCAAGATTAGTGTGGCTCAAGTCAACGACAATTCTTTAACATGCTCACCTTTCAAAAGAATAACTTTTGAAAGAAAGTATCAAAATGATGTTTTGATACTAGTCAAAATAGATTTAGGTCAAACAAACACATCCCCTGCGCAGAAGCAAGTAGATATTGCAATGCAACCTATCACATATAGTGTTTTAATCTCGTAGACACAAAACGCAAAAATGGCTATTGTCCCACTCGAAAGAATATACTAGTGTTGTGATTTTAGTGGCATTAAACAGAGCACACGGGCAATCCTGATATCTGGTTGCCAATTAGGCTGGTTAAACCTTTGCTAAAACATTTCGTGGGGTATTTGTTCATGCTGTAATTGCTTTGTGTAATTGTCAGTGTGAAGTCACTTCCTACGAACCGAGAGCACTTGGCTCTCTCAAAAGACTTGAATAAACGTAGGAGATTGAAGCAGATTTTTATTCAGACGGAAAAAAACTGCTGGGGGTTGTTGGGTGAGGCGTAACACCGAGCCCTCCAACACATTTACCGGAAAGCCAACGATCACGGAACTTCTGCGACTGTTTGCTTTTCTCGCGATTCCGCATAGGGCGCTCGAGAGTCCAACGATAAGTGCACATGCCAACGGAGCAATCCCAAGTTCGCAGTGAATATTTGCGTTGTATATGAAGATCCGGAACCCGTTTCAGTGTTTGTGCATCGTCAGAAACATCAACACGGCTGTCAGCGCCAATTTTAGTCTGCTTAAATGTCTCGTCCGATGTCAACATTCCAGACTGGGAAAAAACGTATTCCTGTTCATACCACCTACCCGTTCTTTTTCGGTCACTTTCATTGATGTTGACCCGGCGCGCGATCCATAAATAATCACGATGATGCATATTTTTTCTCCGTCCGCAGACCTTGCAGAAAGGTTAGGAACGCCTGTGTTGACGTCAGCACCCCGTGACATCCTTCCGTCGTTTTCCAGGGAAACCTGGGAAGGCGATACGACGCGTTCGGAATTCTCTGGAGAGCGTGATCATCGCAGTATCGATTGACGCGCGATCGAGCGCCTTCTCGGAAGCGTCGGAGAAACGACTTGACGTACACATGGCTGCGTTTGCGCCAGTCTGTTACCCTCGAGCGTGGCCGCAACCGTTATGCACAAATAGACCAGTTGACAAACGCTTGCTGTGTGCCCTGGTGACGTCAGCACCCGCACATACCAGGAATTGCTTCCTAGCAAATAAGGGAAAAGGATGCGGTTGATGGGCTGCTTACTATTCACGTCCTGCTTTCAAACCTCAAAGACCAAGCGTTTGCTTGAAGTCAAAACAATGGAAATATCAAAAGAACGGTCCTTGACTAAAATAAACAGCGCCTTCTCTTCTTAGGAAGTGACGGTCAATAGAGCTGCGTAGGATAAAGCTTTCACAGCCTTGAGTTACACAGCTCAAGTCAAAAACAAGTCATGAAGTAGCCTTTTTCTACAATCAGAATCCCACCACCAACTCCACAGATGTTTCAGCATATGCCCTCAGAGATAGTAACTGGGAATCCCTTGTTGCTGTTTATCATCCAGAGCCAGGGCCGCAACCAGGTGGAAATTTCGGGGGGCAAATCATGTAAGGAGTTGCTGTGCCTAACAACTAGAAAGCTTATTGGCGCTTTCACGAGGTCTTTGAAAATCTCTGGTGGGCAACTTCCCGGTTACCTCCCCCTAGTTGCGGACTTGTCCAGCGGTTTACAGAAGCAAGCATCCAGTTAAACATCGGCCACTCGGTGGTTTTCGTTTATTGTACCATTTAGGAATTTAAGCACAAAAGTGGTTACTGTTCAAATGTCTGCTTCTTGATTTTGGTCGAAAGAGTTTCAACAGTACATCTTTCCATATCTTTTGTCTGCAGTTTATTCAGATTTATATCCAATATTTACGTAGATACGTTGCACGTGTTTACGTATTTAAAAATTATTTTTCGAATAACAGAAGGTCAAAAAATTTTAAGCTGTAACCACGTTTCAACACTGCGCCTTGTTAGATTATTGTGGAAATGCGGCCACGCATCCCAATTTTTTTCAAGCAATAATAAACAAACCAGTAACAACGAGAATCCGCCAACATTTTGTGAGTGAATGATTCCTTCACTTCTTTAGAAAAATTCATCATGCCCCCTGGGAACGAATTAAATTCAGTCCATAATTTCTTTGCAGGCTTTAAAATACTTTGTAGGCAGCATGTGAGGCTCTTTTGCTGAGACTCTTTATGGCTCGATGAGTTCTCTTGAATAAATTGTAAACCTCTCATACTTTAATTGACCCTCGAGCCGAGTACAATTGCAACATATTTCGAGCAAACTACTTGAAATTGTTGGTAAGCACTTACATATCGATTACCCTGTTTACACAACATTTACAACGTACAATATTACATGACTGAAAATGGGTAAAGACGCGTCATAGGCAACTTCCGGTAGAATCGATCCAAGGTGGATTGCCTGAAAGAAAGTGGAACAAAATTACCTATCGCTGAAGAGAAATTATACAAATATTGTAGACTGTATCAGCACACCAGATCCATATTTTTTAAACGCTTTTGTAGATTGAACGCTGGAGTTAAAACTGCTGCAGACTATACTGTTTTGTTTTTTTCCTGTCCAAATTAAGACAAAGACCATTCCCAATTGAACCAAAAACTCAAGAATCGAACAAAGCAATAGTTAATTTGGTGTAAAAAATTCACTCCTTGGCATAGGCGTACGGCAAGGCATTTTACTGGGGGGGCGGAAATAATTTTCCCTGAAAACAACAATTTGCCCTAAAACTAGACAATTTGCCCTGAAACTAACTTTTTAGTTTGATCCGAATGGGGCCTGAAACCTTTGTAAATTTGTTCTATACAATTGAATTCGTTTATAACGGCTTCCTCCGTAACGTCAATTCGCCCATAACGTTACATTTTGTTTGGTCGCGATGCCATCTTTTATATGCAATTCAATTCGCTTATAATGTCAATTCGGCAATAACGTTCTTTATGCAATTCCCCAGAGGTGCCGTTATGGGCAAATTCTGTAGTTAACTTGTTTGTTAACTCAAGGGGTTGAAGTTCCGTGCGTATTGTGTTTTCCCAAACGATAAATTTTACGGTAATTGCTTTTAGTGATGCAAATATGTACGCGACCTCGATGACGCAACGCAATGTTTTAAAAGCGACCATTCCGGATCGAAGGGTCTGACTCCCTAAACCTGCTTGTGTTATCGCTGCTGTGCGCTTGAGCAAGGCACTTAAAGACGCGCGCTCAAAGGAGCCAATCAATCTGCACGTCCGTGCTGCCCGCTTCTAAAACTCCCGCTAATCAAAAAAATCTATCATCTTAACACCTTGCACCTCTACCCAGTGAAAATGAGCAAACACTCGAAAACGAACAAAGAGAGAGATACCGAATTCTTATATCAAGCTGTTGAACTATCGACATCAGATTGTTCGATTTTTACAGAAAACGAGGGCTTGGTCCAGATCAAATTCATTATAACCATTCGTGACTTTGGTCCAGATTACACACTACACTAGCCCAAATTACACGGATCACCCCCAAGTGAATATACACTGTATTGAAAAGTTTTTTCACCGTTCACAATTTTTTAGCAACTTGCGCTTGCCCTGAAAAAACAGAGTTGCCCTTAAAATTTTCACTGTATTGAATATACTTTTTACATTGAGGATTTTTAACAACTTGTGCTTGACCTGAAAACAGAGTTTCCCCTGCAATTTTTCACTGTATTGAGTATATCTTTTACCAGTAAAGATTTTGAGAAACTTGCGCTTGCCCTGAAAAACGGAGGGTGCCCTGAATTCACAGTCCTGAATACATATTTTTTATTATTCAGGATTTTTGAGCAACTTGCTCTTGCCCTAAAAAACAGAGTTGCCCTGGAATTTTTCACTGTATTGAATACGTATTTTTTGTCATTCAGGATTTTTGAGCAACTTGCGCTTGCCCTGAAAACAGAGTTTGCCCTGAAATTTTTCAAGACCGGGGGGCGGCCGCCCCCCCCGACCCCTCGCCTCGTAGGCCTATGCTCCTTGGTTAGAAAAGTATGAACGTTGTTTTCGTTTTTTGCCCTAACAACGCTAGAAAAAATATGGTTTCATTACATACCAAAACAAGATGAGCTTCACAGTGAAATTCTTCCAATGTTGGCAGGTTTAATAAGAAAAATAAAACTGACTAGCAGTTACCCAAACGCTCCACAGCAAACGTTCAAGATTATGTACCACGAGAAATTCTCTTGCAGTATTGAATTATCTGAAATTGCAAATGACGAAGTTCTAGAATGTGTGGTGGAAAAATTCTTCCCGACCTTCCTAAATCGCAAAGGAAATTTACATCATGAATAATTGTGAATCTTTAAATAAGCAAAAACAAGTACCATCTACAAGAGGCATGTCAGCCAGAATCAAGGAAAGTAACTCAAACACCAGCAAGTTTCTAAAAAGCATAGCAGCGCAGATAGCTCAAGCAATTTGTGTTTCGATTTTCTAACAGGAATCGGTTTTCGTCTTCACTGAGTCGTACTCATTTTTCTCTATAAAATACTTGGTCCATATCTGACCGAAAGAGAACCGCCAGAAATCAGACAAACAGCTAATTACGAAATTCCTCGGGTTTGACGAAAACGGGTTTGGAAAACTTGCAGTGACCTAATGTCTCTTAAGATCTTACACTGTTTTGACCAAAACTCTTTTTCTTATTTTTGCGAGACGTCTAGTCCATGATGGAACGACTGGATAAAACCGGTACAAGGTGTAAACAAGTTTGTCCGATTCCAATCTCTCCGGACAAAACTGGTTCTATTACGCATGCCTAAGCGTGTCTGTAAAAGGCTCGCACTGGCTTACGACATACGTAATCAAAGCATGAGCAAGGAAAAAACGAAGCTGTGGCCAGTCAGGCCAGGTCAAAACTGAACGGTTGTTTGTGAACAGCAATTATACACATCTTTTTTCATTCTTACCACTAACACCGACAATAATTGCCGTAGATAAGTTGCAGCTGATGCAGAACTGGATTATGTAAAGCGTGAGAACCAGAACTGTAATATTAATGAAAAATTACCGTTACATAGAAAAACCTACATTTGTTTATGGGACATCGGAGAACGTGTTTTTCTCTGAATGCAAATGAGCAAAGCAGCCAAGCCTTATCTCTTAAATCAAGATCTAATGGTTTACCTTCTGTCATGAGCAGTTTTTGTACAAGAAAATGAAAGTGAAGAAAAAACGCTGGTTTTATTATTTCATTTTTGGCTTTTGTGCTTGCGGCCAAAGAGGAAATAGCGCCGTTACAACAAGACGCACAATTCTACCGTTTGTTTTAATGACTGTAGCTGTGAACGAGGCTTTCGTGTACAAAAATATGGAAATTTGACCCACAGTTTTATCTACCGCTCATCTTTAGGTTTTCGCCGAACAGCCTGAGACTGACGTCACACGCATGTCGTGTAATAAACTTTGTATACTGCGTGCAATTGAAATCTGTATTTGTTTACGTATCTTAGTATTACTTTAAAATATTTGCTCTACGACTCATAAAATGACACCGAAAAACAATGACCCACAGCTGTAAGCAAAATCATGAAGTCGTCCTCTCTAATCTAACTAACCCTTTGCTTTAGAGCAGGGATCTCCAAACTACAGCCCACGGGCCAAATCCGGCCCGTGAAGTTATTTCCTTGGGCCACAAAGTGATTCTGTCAACAATGAAAAATAATACATTTACGAAAAATTTGTTGATTTACTACTGTACAATGCAACATATCCAGAAACAATCACGTTACGTGGGATGTCCCGCCCTCGAACTGTTGTGCAACAGCTTATGTGACCCCGCACAGAAAAGTTTGGAGATCCATGGTTTAGAGTAACTGGTTCATTCGCAGCATGTAAGTTCACTTTCTGTGCAGGTGGGTAGCGATGCGACCCTGTAATAGAAAAAATTCAGTCGAGTGGAATTCTAAGGGCGTTACGTAACGGACAAAATTTACTGTAAAAGACTAATCAAATGACTAGTAATGAAAGGACTGCTGAGATAGGGTAGGTGGGTTTATTCATGCATTTATGTGACTCAAACCACCAATTAACCGACATACAACAAAAAGAGCAAATTAACAAAGGGCAGAAAGGTTAGCCGCATAAAAAATAAAAATGAAAAAACGATTGAGGTTTACAAATTCTACAAATATAGCTGAGAGCCACAAAAGGTTGGCGAAAGACATTATGGGTTAATTACTCAACCAGCTCTATTGTTGACTCAAATCAATATTAAATTGAAGACGCTTCAAGTGGACAGGAAATATGATTTGACAAAATTCAATAACTTATAGACATTATGCAGATGTTAGCAACAAAACACAACGTCGAGGAAAACAAACAACAGAAAGGGTGAAAAGCATGACTGCTGTAGAATGGATGCTGGAGGGTGCTGGGGTGAGCACAAGAAAGGGTGAGGGCAATACAGTAAGGAGAGGCGCTAAATGCAAACTTCCAGAAAATTGGAACAAAAACACGAATGAGAAATCAACTGGTATATGGGAGAGAGACAAGACATTTTTGTGTTTTTCTCCAAATGAAAACGACGAATGAGACATCAAGTTTTTAAAAATTTCCAGGTTTGTCCATGGGAATGTTATAATACAGTGGACTTTAAATTTGTCCTATGTCCCACCGATAGTAATTTTACGTCATATAACAGGAACTTTCTGCAGTTGAATACTATTATCATATCCTCACAGCGCAGTAAGTATTAGATGTAGAAGCTCAGTGCTATGGCGTAGTGATGCGAAGTTCCAGATAATAAGATTGATCCACCATTTTCAGGTGACGACTAAACAAAACGGTCACACAATTATCCTTGGTACTCCTTTTGAAAGTTGTGGAGTGTGTTCAGGGATGTGACGATGGGTGTCAAGGGGCAACAATTCCCCGGGCTCCGAAAAGTCGCAATAACATCGCAAGTACTTTATTCAAGACAGTAATACACTCACAAAAAATCTTAGCTTCGAACATGGGGTCGTCAAACTGTTTCTTGCCCCGGGCATCATCTATCCTCGGTACTCCCCTGACTGTGTTAGGCGCGGTTCTGTGGAGGTTATAGGCATTAAAC